>RCMZ01000002.1_pt1 | contig 267540 bp, 258 predicted proteins | sample 2041141 | NCBI WGS metagenome assembly RCMZ01 (sample SAMN09708263, study PRJNA481090) | Wastewater metagenome, whole genome shotgun sequencing project. | biome: sewage; isolation source: Davis station wastewater (DW) | place: Antarctica: Davis Station | collected 2010-03-01 | reverse complement strand
CTACCTCAGATTAACCGCGGCGCATGCTGTCGAAGAAGTCCGAATTGTTCTTGGTAGCCTTGATTTTATCCAGCAGGAATTCCATCGCTTCGAGGTCATCCATAGGATAGAGCAGCTTACGCAGCACCCAGATCTTTTGCAGGATGTCTTTTGGAATCAGCAACTCTTCGCGGCGCGTGCCGGATTTGTTGACGTTGATGGCAGGGTAAATACGCTTTTCTGCCATGCGGCGATCAAGATGAATTTCCATATTGCCCGTACCCTTGAACTCTTCATAGATGACGTCGTCCATCCGGCTGCCGGTGTCAATCAGCGCAGTGGCGATGATGGTCAGTGACCCGCCTTCTTCGATATTGCGGGCGGCACCAAAGAATCGTTTGGGGCGCTGCAGGGCGTTGGCATCGACACCGCCGGTCAGCACCTTGCCTGATGCAGGCACCACGGTATTGTAGGCGCGAGCCAGACGGGTGATGGAGTCGAGCAGAATGACCACATCTTTTTTATGTTCAACCAGACGTTTGGCTTTTTCCAGCACCATTTCCGCGACCTGTACATGGCGTGTTGCGGGTTCGTCAAAAGTGGAAGCGACGACTTCGCCTTTCACTGAACGCGTCATTTCTGTCACTTCTTCCGGGCGTTCGTCAATCAGCAACACGATCAGACTTACATCCGGGTGATTCGAAGTGATGGCATGCGCGATGTGTTGCATCATCACGGTCTTTCCGCTTTTCGGGCTGGCAACCAGCAGGCCGCGTTGACCTTTGCCGATAGGGGCGATCATGTCGATGACACGGCCGGTAATATTTTCTTCGCCTTTGATGTCGCGTTCAAGGATGAGTGGTTCGGTGGGAAAGAGTGGTGTCAGGTTTTCAAATAGAATCTTGTGCTTGGTATTTTCTGGTGGTTCGCCATTGACGCTGTCGACTTTCACCAGAGCAAAGTAGCGCTCGCCTTCTTTCGGTGTTCTGATCTCGCCTTGTATGGTATCCCCGGTATGCAGATTGAAGCGTCTGATTTGCGACGGCGATACATAAATGTCATCGGGACCGGCCAGGTATGAAGTGTCGGGTGAGCGTAAAAATCCGAACCCGTCCTGCAGTACTTCCAGCGTTCCGTCACCAAAGATGCTGTCCCCTTTCTTTGCCTTGTTTTTCAGCAGAGCAAAGATAAGGTCCTGTTTGCGCATGCGGCTGGCATTCTCGAGTTCATTCGAGATCGCCATTTCAACCAGCTCGGTTACGGGTAGGTGCTTTAAATCGGATAAATGCATAGGGGAAAGCTCGCTGAAGATCGAAACTGCATAGGGGTAAGGGGACAACTTGGAGATGGCTGCCTGATTCTCTGTTTTGTTGTTAATTTTTTCAAAACGAAAGAATCAGGTTAAACAGTAGCTTGATTAGATATTGCTGTCAATAAATGCTGTCAGTTGTGATTTTGATAATGCGCCCACTTTGGTGGCCTCCACATTGCCGTTCTTGAATAGCATCAGGGTTGGGATGCCGCGAATACCATATTTAGGCGGGGTGTTCTGGTTTTCGTCGATGTTCAGCTTGGCCACTTTCAGGCGACCGGCGTATTCCTTGGAGATCTCATCAAGGATGGGGGCAATCATTTTACAAGGGCCGCACCACTCGGCCCAGTAATCAACCAGAACCGGGATTTGTGATTGCAGGACTTCCTGCTCGAATGCGTCATCGCTGAGATGGGTAATATGTTCGCTCATGTGAACCTCTATGAAATTAATACGGGATTTGGGTGGTAAAAACTGCTATTCCGCTATCGTAGCGAAAAATGCTCTTCGAGTGAAGCTACATGTTAAAAGCAGTTGGTTAAGTTTCTGGGTCAGTAACGGTGAGATGTACTTAATTCTACCTTGTGCACATTAGAGGATTTTCTTTTCAATTCTTTTCAATTCTTTTCTATTCAGACCAGTTCAGAGAAGGCTGAATTGAAAACGCTCAAAGCTTCTGGTGCGGTCTATCAGTTTGGTAACCATGATGCGCGAGATTACACCGTTCTCATCAAGTTCAAGTACACGTGCGGGGGCGTAAAAGCCGGATCTGGCAATCAGGGACACCTCTTGTTTGATGGCGGGGATTGCCGGCAGTATGAGGGCAGGCTCGAAATAGCCGTTGTCAACGATTCGGGTTCCTGCTGCCCTGGCGTTCGGCGCCAGCAGTTGTGTGCCGATATCCAGTTGCTCCTGCTCACCGTTGCTCGCCCAGCGCAATACGGCAACCGACCAGTTTTTTTCCCCTTTATTTCTGATCGCCAGTAACTCTCCAATACGTACCTGCGCATGGGTGTCCGGAAATTTACGCAGAGCGGTACCGCTGGCGCTGATGTTGAGCATCTGCCAATTGGACGGTTTGATAGGCAATCTGCTGGCAGGCGATTTGGTTGTCTCATTACTTTGAAAGTCGGACTCATTAAGTGCTGCGGGCTGCTGGTAGAACTGCTCGTTGTTAATGAAAAAATGGGCAGCGTGGAGACCTATGCCAAGTTGTGAAATGCTGTTCTTGCTTAAGCGGTTGTAAACGCGTTTGGGCGAGGCGCCCCAGTGTTTAATCAGGTAAACCAGTATATCCTGGTATTTGCTATCAAGCATGGATTCCGGCAGGCCGGAATTTTTGGCGACCTTGCCGGATTGCAGCATCTGCAGATGCTGATGCACCAGACGCGCGAGTTCCACGGTAATAAAGAAGATATCAGTGTTGGCGTCAGTCTGTTTGATATTTCTGATATAGGGTACGGGCGGCTTGTCTGAGTCCAAGCTGATGATAAAAATGCCTGCCGGATTTTCCAGCATACCCAAGCCTTGCAATTGAGTATGCTGGGCAAAGCGTCCGATGTAATCGGCAACCAGTTCTATATCCTGTGGTGCCAGGTGCTGCGGATCGGCAAGCGATATCAGCAAAATCTGCTTATAAAGCAGATCGATACTGACAGGCTGGCCATCCTTTTGCAGTACGATCTCATGCAGGGACTCCTGGACTGCGTGAAAATAAAGCTGATGCAAGTCGCGCCAGACGGTGCCCGGTACATTGAAGTAAGTTTCGTAGTAAACCATGGAGAGTTGGTGCAACGAGTCCATGGCGCGCTGTAGAGTCAGCGCGGTAGTTTTGTCGCTGGGATTGAACAACTGGCTCAGTTGATCGTTCAGTGTCAGTTTGTAGCCATAGGCCAGTTCCAACCAGAGAGATTCGGCTGCTGCTGCATAGGCTTTTGCTTCTTTAGATAGCGGTAGAGATGCGGTGCAGTAGGCGTGGGACAAATTGCTTGCCAGACTGGCAGCATGGTCCCGGTAGATTTCCAGCGCCTTGAAACGGCTGTCGGCAGAGACTTTCTGGCGATTCAGTATCTCCATTTCGTCGTTCAGGGCAATTGCAGCTTCCAGCGGCGGGGTGGGTAGATTGGCCAGAAACTCAAGGATTTTCTGTGGACGTGTTTCCGCGACGATAATTGGTTTGTCTTCTAGTGCCGGAACTGTAAGATTTAATGGCATTCAAACTACTCACAAACATAATATAAAGATGTTAATGACTCTTGGGCAATTTGTCACGATGGACTTGAGCAGTTGACTGAATATGAATGTGTTTTTACCGTGATCTTAGTGATTGCGCCAAGGAGATTTGTTTGATGCGGCAATGGGTGCTCGGTATTTTCCTTCTTTTTTCTGTTGCGACGGTTCAGGCAGAACCGCCATTTGCCTTGACTGACATCAATAGCGTCAAGCACCGCCTTGTCGATTATCGTGGCAAATGGCTGCTTGTGAATTACTGGGCGACCTGGTGTCCGCCTTGCCTGGAAGAAGTTCCTGATCTGGTTAACCTTTATGATCAGCGCCGGGATAAGGACCTTATGGTGCTCGGGGTGGTTTTTGAATTCCAGAATATTCAGGAGGTTGAAAAGTTTGCTGACGATATGCTGATGTCATACCCCATCGTGCCGGGTAATGAGCGTATCGTGCATGAAATCGGGTCCGCTGCGGTATTGCCAACAACTTACATCTTCAACCCACAGGGCGCTCTGGTGAAAATCAAGCGCGGTCTGATTACCAGGCAATATATCGAAGAATTGATAGCGGGTGGCAGCCGCTAACGATTCTTCGGGGAGGCCTCAGGCGGGGGTCGGAATGCTGTTACCTGCCGCATCAATGACATTCAACTGGTTTTCTTCAGCAAAATGCATGAGCTGTGCATAACCATCCGGATTGACATCTTTCAGTTTTAAATTGACTGCCAGGCAACGAACACCATTCACCACTCTGGGTTTAAGATAAGGCGAATAGCGCAGCTTCTTGTCTGCACCAAAGCTGGCATAGGTGCTACACATGCGATCCACCCAGTCGCTGGGGCGAAATGGCTTGCCGGCGCGGGTCAAGCCTTCGATGATGACTTCGTTACTGGTGTTGCTTTTGGTGTCGGTATTCATGTCGCCAATTCGGGTAAAAAAGTTGAAAGATTATAGCATTCAGGCAATTTGCATGCCGAATGCTTAATCAATGTATTCAAATACTTTCACCACTTTTTCTACGCCACCCACATTGCGGGCGATATCGACTGCATCTTCGCCTTCCTGGCGTGTGACCATGCCCATCAGATAAACGATGGAATTTTCGGTAACGACTTTGACGTAGTTGGACGGGAAGCGATTTTCCTTGAGCATGTTCGTTTTGACTTTGGATGTAATGTAGGTGTCGTTGGCGCTGGTACCCAGGCCGCTTTTTTCACTGATGGCGAGTTCGTTTGTCACAGTTTTGACATTTTCTACACTCAGCGCGGCACGTTCTGCTTTTGCCCGGATTTCTTCACTGATGGCTTCGCCGGTCAGCAGCACATTGAGATTGAAGCTGGTAACGCTGACATTAATATTGGCTGAACCGACATTGTCGACAATCATTTTTTTGGCTTTCAGCTCGATGGCCTGGTCTTCGATATAGATTCCGCTCGTTCTACGGTCGGCCGCCATGACGCCGCCAGCAACCGCGCCACCGGCGACAACGGGGACACAAGCAGCCAGTTGCATCGAAAGCAGGACCGCTGCGAGCAGTTTTGTATGAGAGGATAAAGTCGGGGTGTGCATTAATTTACTCCTAATAAAAGACAATCGATGGCATCGCATAAGCAATGCAGAATAAGCAAAAATGTTTCATGAATTCGAGAGGCGTTATCGTGTGGCACGCCAAGGTGAATATCATGTTCCCCAAGTAGCTCGACCACGCCGCCGCCATCGGCGCCAGTGATGGCGATGATGCGCATGCCGCGTTCTTTCGCAACTATTATTGCTTTAAGCACATTTTTTGAATTGCCGTTGGCACACAAGGCGAGAAGCACATCACCTTCCATACCCAGTGCACAGACTTGTTTTGAATAGATTTGTTCAAAATGGTTCTCGTTGGCGATGGAAGTCAGCGCCGTATTGTTTGAGCAGAGCGCAATCGCGGCCAATCCCGGCCGCTCCATTTCGTACCGGTTGAGCATCAGGGAGGCGAAGTATTGGGCGCTGGCTGCCGCGCCGCCATTGCCGCAGGTCAGTATTTTGTGCTCGTTCAGCAGGGCTTCAACAATGACCTCAGCCGCTCTGGCGATGGGCGCGGCCAAAAGCCCGGCCAGTTCCAGCTGGAGTTGGCCGCTTTGTTCGAAATGCTGGCTGATTCTGTCTTCTATGCTCATTAGTCTGGTTTAGCGGCTGATTCAGCCGGCGTCAAATGCGTTTGAAATCCACTCAAGCCCGTCCTTGCTGGTCTTGTTCATCAAAATCACATCAAAACGGCAATGAGTAGTGCCGTGTTGCTGCAGATACTGCTCGGCGGTCCGGATGATCTTTTGCTGCTTGGATGGCGTAATACTCATTGCGGCGCCTCCAAAACCGGCGCTGCTGCGTAGTCGAACCTCGACAAACACCAGAGACTTGCCATCCCGCATGATGAGGTCAATTTCGCCATAACGGGATTGATAATTTCTTTCCAGCAGTTTCAGGCCTTGTTGCTGCAGGTAGATGGCGGCGATATTCTCGGCTTCACTACCCAGTGTGTTCAAGGGGTCTGCTCCAGCACTACGCCGTTGCTGGTAAATCTGCCGACGGCCAGCGTGCGTTCTATACCACCATTGGCGCCGACTTGAATCTTGCCGGTGAGTCCGCGTATGGCTACGGTTTTGCCGGCGTGATCGGCAATCGCCGTCAGCACCTGATAGGCGTCTACCCCCAGTGCAAACCAGCGTTGCATCATGCCTTCTGGCAGGTTGGCTGCGGTTTCCTTGAAAATGTTGAAGCTTGAGTCATCTGTTTGCAATATCCATGGCAAGTCGATGAATCTGATAGCTAGCAGGGCGGCATCTTCAGGTTCGTAGTTGACGCCGGTATAGATATGCGAAAAGCCATAGGTCGGGACAGTGATGTCGAGGTGACCTCGCACCGAGCGGGCCAGCTCGTGGCCGGAGGCAAGTAGAATCATATCCGCTGGCTGCGCTTGTAATTGCGCCTGCAGGTCGGCAGGCTGGGTATTTTCGCTGATAGTCACTTTCAGCGACAACTGCCCACCTTCTGCCAGCCAGGCGGCCTCAAAGGCCTGGGACATACGGCTGGCAATACCATTTTCTTCCGCGAGGATGACGGCTTTCTGCATGCCGGCATCGCGCGCCATTCGGGCAATCTGTACTGCTTCCGTATCAATGGAAAGTCCAAGGCTATATAGATTATCCAGCTTGAAATCTGCATCCGATTGATTGAGTGCCAGGGTGGGTACGCTGAGTTTGCCGGTGGTCAGCGTGCTGACCTCATCACGCGTCAACGGGCCAATAATGAAATCCGCACCTTCGCTGACGGCTTTTTCATAGACGGCAGTAATGAGCTCTCTCTCGCCTGAAGTGGGATAGATCACAACTTCTGAAGTGTCCCTGGCAGCATTTCTGGCAGCCATGAACCCGCGTTCGATCGCATCTGCAGCCGGGTAAAAAGCGGCACTGCCAAATGGCAATAACAGTGCCACCTTGTGCTTACCCGCTTTGTCTTGTTCGGGTTTGGTACTGTCGGATGATGCTGGGTTTGTCGCTGGGCTCAACGCCAGTATGAGGTCGGTGTAGGCGCTGTGGTCTGGATAGACCTTGCGCCAGTCAGCGACGCTGGCAGGCAAGTCCTGGCTATCCCTTGTAACCAGCGCCAGGTCTATCCAGCCCTGTATGCCGGTATTGAAGCTTTCGCCGCGCATTTCGATGAGCTGTGATTTCTCCAGCGCAGTCAGGGCTTTCCAGATGCTTTTCTGATTTTGCCTGATCTGCTCGGTATCGACTTCATCAGCGGTCAGCCAGTAGCGCTCTGCCAATGTCCGTTGTTCCAGGCTACGGAGTGCGTCAGCCTGCTGATCATAGGCTAGGGCGAGGCTTGCGTGTAAACTTGCAGCTGCTTCGGGGATCAGTAAAGTGTTCGTCGCTGCTCCGCCGACTTGAATTGGCAAGAGTAGCTGGAATGTCCTGTCGGTATTGTTTTCAGCTGCGGCAATGGCACCGTCGAGTATCTTGGCGTATACCTGCTGGGCCGGAATTTTCAGCAGGGCAATTTTTGCACACGCGATATCGGCACTTTTCAGGCAACTGAGCCCTTCTTTGAAGGTGGTTTCAGGCGTATTTTTATAAAAAGAAGATGGTTGAGCGTCTGCCGCGATCGCATGGGTTGTGCCGAAGTGCAGGAGGCAAAGTAGACAGAGCAACCGGAAAAATGAGGTAGATAGACGTTGATTCATAGCGGCACATTATATGTTGTAGCCACGCCGATTGGAAACCTTCAGGACATTACGCTACGCGCGCTTGAGATTTTGAAGACCGTTGAGGTGATTGCGGCGGAGGACACACGTCATACTTCAGGCCTGCTTTCGCACTATGCCATCCGCAAAAAGCTGGTGGCAGTGCATGAGCACAACGAACATCAAGCGGCCGAGCAATTGCTTTCACGCTTGCGGGCGGGCGAATCGGTGGCGCTGGTAACGGATGCCGGTACGCCGGGGATCAGCGACCCGGGTGCGGTGGTGGTCGATATCGTGCGGCAGGCCGGAATTGTCGTCGTGCCGGTGCCCGGCGCCAGTGCGGTGATCGCGGCATTGTCCGCTTCCGGCATACGCCAGAATGGCTTCAGTTTCATCGGATTTTTGCCGGCCAGCGGCAGTCAGCGGCGCAAGATGCTCGAATCGCTGAAAGCGCAAAAGACCACACTGGTCTTTTATGAGGCGCCGCATAGAGTAGTGGAAAGTGTTGGGGATATGGCGGCGGTGCTTGGCGGCGAGCGCAAGCTGACGATCGCCCGCGAGCTGACCAAGACTTTCGAGACCTTCCATAGCTGCCGTCTGGATGAGGCCGTGGCCTGGTTACAGGCAGATCCCAATCAGCAGCGCGGCGAGTTTGTGTTGCTGGTTGAATCCCTGCCGGAAGCAGCGTCGGCTGAAATTGCCCCTGAAGTCGATCGCGTGCTCAGATTGCTGATGGCAGAGCTGCCGCTCAAGCAGGCGGTAAAATTGGCGGCAGAAATCAGCGGCGAGAAGAAAAACGCACTTTATGAATATGGCTTGAAAATTAAAGATCATCTGAAGAATTAAAGGCAGCCCATGACACAAACCTTGAACATCACCCGCCCGGACGACTGGCATTTGCACCTGAGAGATGGCGAGGCGCTGGAGGCGGTTTTGCCTGATACCGGCCGGCAGTTTGCACGGGCCATCGTCATGCCTAACCTGCGGCCGCCGGTGACGACGACTGAAATGGCCGAGGCTTATCGCCAGCGCATACTGGATGCCTTGCCTGCCGGCATGCGATTCGAGCCGCTGATGACTTTGTACCTGACCGATAACACCTCGGCCGAGGATATCCTCAGGGCCAAGGAAAGCGGTATCGTGCACGGCGTCAAGCTCTATCCGGCCGGTGCTACTACCAATTCGGATTCCGGCGTGACTAATCTCGGGCATTGCGTCCAGGCGCTGGAAGCCATGGAAAAATGCGGCATGCCGCTGCTGGTGCATGCCGAGGTGACGGATGCGGATGTGGATGTTTTTGACCGCGAGAAAGTCTTCATCGAGCGCAACATGATCCCGCTGTTGCAGCGCTTTCCCGGGTTGCGTGTGGTGTTTGAGCACATTACGACCAGAGACGCCGCCGATTTCGTCAGCGCCGCACCGGCGCACATCGGGGCGACAATAACCGCGCATCATCTGTTGATGAACCGCAACGCCATGTTCGCTGGCGGCATTAGGCCGCATCATTATTGTCTGCCGGTACTGAAGCGCGAAGAGCACCGTCAGGCGTTGGTAGAAGCCGCCATCTCCGGCAATCCGAAGTTTTTTCTCGGTACGGACAGTGCGCCGCACCTGAAATCAGCCAAGGAAGCTGCCTGCGGCTGTGCAGGCATGTATACGGCACATGCGGCAATCGAATTCTATGCTGAAGTATTCGAGGCGGCTGGTGCGTTGGACAGGCTGGAAGCGTTTGCCAGTTTTTATGGTGCTGATTTTTATGGGTTGCCGCGCAATCAGGCGCGCATCACTTTGGTAAAAGAGAGCTGGAAAGTGCCGGATAGTCTGCCTATGGGTGATGGCGAAGTGGTGCCGTTGCATGCCGGGCAAGAGGTGACTTGGAAGCTGGCGTGATAGAATCACAACTGAAGCTGGCTAGACAGTCGCCGTCACACTTTATCTGGCAATTTATTGCCATGATAAATTGGGGAGGATCCTTGTGGTCCTTCTCAAGTGAGGGAGGAAAGTCCGGGCTCCGCAGAGCAGGATGACGGCTAACGGCCGTACGCCGTGAGGCGAGGAATAGGGCCACAGAGACGAGTAAACCGCAAGGTGGACGTGAAACGCGGTAACCTCCATCCGGAGCAAAGCCAAATAGGGTAGCGATAGCGTGGCTCGCGCTGCTACCGGGTAGGCTGCTTGAGCGTGCGGGCAACCGTACGCCTAGATGAATGACTGTCACCCGCCGCAAGGTGGGAACAGAACCCGGCTTATCGGCCAGCTTTACTTATTTTTATTTGCTTGCCGTCGCGCTTCCACTTTGTAGCTTGCTACTTAGTGGAGCGGTGAAACCCTTTACGGACTCGAGGGCTTAGCAAATAGGGGAAGCCCTTCGCATTTAACTTGTCAGTTTACTGACTTGGTTAAATGGTGATGACCCTTGCGGTTATTGCGGGCTTTCTGTCAACTTCATTAACCTGTCAAGGTTAAGGCGCTTACGATTTATGGCGTAGCGACCTTATGCTCCACCCTCAATCCAAGGTAACGCAACCTCCTCCAGCTATCTGTCAGTTTTCGCTGCGGCTGGCATAAAGTCAAATTCAAGCACATCGTAACGAGTCCTGATAAAACACATTCACTTAATTTCCTATCCTGTTAATTATTAAGGGATTATTTTTTATCTAAAATATTAGCTAAGTCATTGTCCTGTAAAGGAAAAATCATAAAAAAGGGCTTGCATCGCCCATTTTTTTTATCTATAGTGGGTGGCAGTGGAGAAAAGTGGGTTTTTGTGGGAAGTTGCTAACTGATTTGTCGTGCTCATCTCATGACGTTTTAGTTTGACTCTGATGTTTTAGTGGTCTGGTCAGTAACTTCTCACGCTTTATAAAGGGGTGGCGAACTTCATGTTTCGCGGTGCAACATCATTAAATCTGGATGCCAAAGGCAGGCTGGCCGTTCCGAGCAAGCATCGTGATGCCCTGCAGTCGCAGTGCGCTGGACATCTGGTGCTGACTGCTCACCCTCATCGTTGCCTGCTGTTATACCCTCAGCCTGCCTGGGAGCCGATCCAGTCAAAGGTCATGTCGCTCTCTAGTTTTGATAAGCAATCCAGTGCGCTGCAGCGTCTGCTGGTTGGCTATGCCGAAGACCTGGAGCTGGATAGTGCCGGGCGTCTGTTGGTCTCTCCTGCTCTGCGCGATTTTGCCGGCCTGGAAAAACAGGCCATGCTGGTGGGTCAGGGTAGTCACTTTGAGCTATGGAATATTGAAGCATGGCGTGCTCAACTGGAGCGCGTGATGTCCGGCGACGAGATGTCGCTGCCTACCGAGCTGGAGGGTTTTTCGCTGTGAGTGTTGGCCTGAGCCAGCCTCCAAAACCCTCAGCCTCTCTGTCACCCGAATCGCCTCCACAGGTTACGGATTTGAACATCAATACACACATTACGGTTTTGCTGAACGAGGCCGTAGATGCGCTTGCCATCAAGCCATCCGGCGTCTACGTCGACGGTACGTTTGGCCGCGGCGGGCATAGCCGCAAGATTCTGGAAAAGCTGGACGACAAGGGGCGCCTGATTGCATTGGATTGCGATCTGGCAGCAGTTGCTTCGGCAGCGCAAATCAAGGATGCGCGCTTTCAGATTATTCACAGTCATTTTTCGGCAATACAACAGGCTTTAGCTGATATCGGTGTGCAGCAGGTGGATGGCATCTTGCTGGATATCGGCATTTCTTCGCCACAGATTGATGAAGGTGAGCGTGGGTTCAGTTTCAGATTTGATGGTCCGCTTGATATGCGTATGGATCAAAGTCGCGGACAAACAGCGGCTGAATTCATCGCAGAGGCAACTGAGCAACAACTGACGGGGGTAATAAAAAGTTATGGTGAAGAACGGTTTGCTAAGCAGATTGCAAGGGCGATTGTTGCAACACGCACTGAGAGGGGCGCCATCACCACTACCGGACAACTTGCCAAGATCGTGGCAGGGGCGGTTCCAAAAATCGAGCCTGGTCAAGACCCGGCGACGCGCACATTTCAAGCTTTACGGATTTTCGTCAATCAGGAGCTTGAGGAATTGTCGTTAGCGTTGTCGCAATGTCTTGCGTTGCTGAATGCTGGTGGCCGGCTTGCCATCATCAGCTTTCATTCGCTGGAGGACCGTATCGTCAAACGTTTTATCCGGGCTGAGCAAGACCGGGATGATTTGCCTGCCAATTTCCCCGTGTTGGCCAGGGATCTGCCGCAACCGAGAATGATTGCGATAGGCAAGGCAATCAAGCCGAGTGCAGCAGAAATTAAACGTAATTCACGCTCGCGCAGTGCGGTATTGCGTGTGGCAGAAAGAACGATAGTGCAATGACCAGGCTCAATCTCATCCTCTTCGCAGTGTTGATGATGACGGCTCTGGGCGTGGTCAGTGCGCAGCACAAGGCACGCAAGCTGTATTTTGAATTGCAGCAGGAAAATGATGCGGCCAGGCAATATGAGATCGAATGGGGGCAGTTGCAGCTTGAACAGAGCACTTGGGCCATGCATTCAAGAATAGAAAGTATCGCAAGCAAGCACCTGAATATGGAAGTGCCGGACAGCAAGAGAATTCAAGTGGTGCCGTTACAGCAGCAGGGGGATGTCTTGCCAGCAGAGGGCGGCACTCCATGATCGGCGTTACGACCATAAACCGGCAGCCGGCCACCCGGCAGTTCAGCATCCAGTTGCCGGTATGGCGTCGTCGTCTGCTGCTGGTAGCCGTGCTGATGGGCTTTGCCGTGCTGATTGGCCGCAGTGTTTATCTGCAGAGCACGCACAAACAGTTTCTCCAGCAGAAAGGCGATGCCCGCTACAGCCGTACGCTGACCTTGCCTGCACATCGCGGCATGATTACCGACCGCAACGGCGAACCACTGGCCATCAGTACGCCGGTGGAATCTATCTGGGCCAGCCCGCCCGATCTGGTAATGAACCAGGGGCAGACCAGGCAACTCGCCCAGTTGCTGGATTTGAAGGCAGAGAACATCACAAAGAAACTGGCGAATAATCCGCGTGAATTTGTCTATCTCAAGCGCCGCATTCCTCCCGAGCTTGCCAGACAGGTCATGGCCTTGAACATCCCGGGCATTTTCATGCAGCGCGAATACCGGCGTTATTACCCTGCGGGCGAGATTTCGGCACATCTTGTCGGCTTTACCGGCGTTGATGAGATAGGTCGTGAAGGTTTTGAACTGGCAGCGCAGGACCTGTTGTCGGGCAAGGAGGGCAGCCGCCGCGTAATCAAGGACAGGCAGGGCCGTATCGTCGAGGATCTGGTGGCAGTAAAAGTGCCGCAGGATGGCAAGGATCTGGTGCTTTCGATTGATCGCCGTATTCAATATCTGGCACACCGGGAACTGGCCAAAGCCGTCGAGCTGCATAAAGCCAAGGCCGGTGCAGCCATTGTGCTGGATGCGCGGACGGGCGAGGTGCTGGCCATGACCAATTTGCCGAGCTATAACCCGAACAATCCGGTCAATCTGGCGGGTAGGGCGCGTAATCGTGCCATCGTCGATATCTTTGAGCCTGGCTCCACACTGAAGCCATTCACGGCCGCCGCGGCGCTGGAGTCCGGCATCTTTACTACTGAAACACAGATTCCTACATCTCCCGGCTGGTTCAGGATAGGCAGTGCGACTGTGCGTGACGTGCATCCCCAAGGCACGATTGATGTGGCCACTGTGATTCAAAAATCCTCTAATGTGGGTTCGGCCAAAATGGCTTTGAGTCTGGAGCCGAAATACCTGTGGAATGTGTTTAATCAGGCCGGTTTCGGGCAGGTGACGAACATCGGCTTTCCTGGCGAGGCCTCGGGTAAATTGCGCGATTACAAGACCTGGCGGCCGATCGAACAGGCCACCATGTCCTATGGCCATGGCATCAGCATGACCTTGCTGCAGTTGGCACGTGCCTACACCGTGTTTGCCAATGATGGCGAGCTGCGTCCGGTTTCTTTGTATAAACAAAAAGAGTTGCAGGTGGGCCATCAGGTATTTTCGGCAAAAACAGCCCGCGCACTGCGCGGCATGATGGAGCTGGCAGTCCTGCCCGGCGGCACTGCGCCGCGTGCACAGATTCTGGGCTATCGCGTTGCCGGCAAAACCGGCACAGCCCACAAACTGGGAGTGGGCGGCTACCTGGCAGATAAATATGTGTCTTCCTTCGTCGGCATGGCGCCGGCTTCGGATCCGCGCCTGATCATGGCGGTGATGATCGACGAGCCGTCTGCTGGACAGTATTACGGCGGTACGGTCGCGGCTCCGGTCTTTAGTGCGGTGATGTCAGGCACGTTGCGCATGCTGGCGATACCGCAGGATGCGCCCAACGACAATATCGTGATTCCGCCGGAACAGGCCCCGGAAGTGAAGGAGATGGTATGAACGACATTCTCTCGTCACTTTATGCGCAAGGAGTTCATCCTGTCAGCATTACGGCAGATAGCCGCAAAGTGCAGGCGGGCAGTCTGTTTCTGGCTTACCCGGGTGAAAGGCACGACGGTCGCACCTTCGTTGCGCAGGCCTTGGCACAGGGTGTCGCTGCCGTGGCGTGGGAAAGTGATGGTTTTGACTGGAATGCGGATTGGCATGTACCTAACCTGCCGGTCAGACGCTTGCGTGAACAATGCGGCAATATTGCCGACAGCTTTTACGGGCAGCCTTCGGAAAAGCTCTGGATGATTGGTGTCACCGGCACCAACGGCAAGACCTCGTGCAGCCACTGGTTGGCACAGACCTTAGGCCTGCTGGGGCGCAAGACCGCACTGGTGGGCACCTTGGGCAATGGGTTTCCTGGCGCCTTGTCCGATGCCATCAACACGACACCGGATCCGATACTGTTGCACGGTATGCTGGCAGATTATCTGCAGCAAGGCGCCAAGGCCGTCGCCATGGAAGTCTCCTCGCACGGCCTGGAGCAAGACCGTGTTGGTGGTGTGCATTTCGATGTTGCAGTATTGACCAATCTCTCCCGTGATCATCTGGATTATCACGGTGATATGGCGGCTTATGCTGCCGCCAAGAAAAAGCTGTTCGACTGGCAAGGCTTGAGCTGTTCGGTGTTGAATATCGATGATGCATTCGGCCTGCAATTGGCGCATGAACTGCTGGCTGCCAGCAAGCCGGTGCTGACCTATGGTTTTGCCGAGGACGCCATGGTGCGTGGCCATGATCTGAATTTCACAGCGCAGGGCCTGAGCGTGCAGGTAGCGACAACGGCTGGCCATGCCGCGATAACTGCACCGGTAGTAGGGCGCTTTAACGCTTCTAATCTGCTTGCGGTACTGGCGACCCTGCTCAGTTCCGGCGTGAAACTGCACGACGCCGTGGCGGCAATTGCCCAGATCAAGCCTGTAGCCGGACGCATGCAACAGATGGGCGGTGGCAGCCAGCCACTGGTGGTGATCGACTATGCCCATACCCCGGACGCTCTGGAAAAGGTTCTGCATGCGCTGCGAGCTCAATCCACAGGCAAGCTGCTGTGCGTGTTCGGCTGCGGTGGCAATCGCGATCAGGGCAAGCGGCCGCTGATGGCGGAGGTGGCCTCAAGACTGGCGGATAAGGTGATTGTCACCTCCGACAATCCGCGCGATGAAGAGCCGGAAGCCATTATCAAGGCCATAGAAGCCGGGCTAAGTGGCGAATACGAGATTGTGCCGGATCGTGCCAAGGCAATTGCTGCTGCAATCCGGCAGGCCGGTGCAGGCGACATGGTCCTGGTGGCTGGCAAGGGGCACGAGAATTATCAGGAGATCGCCGGCGTGAAATATCCGTTCAGCGACCAGGCTGCAGTCAGTGATGTGTTGAAGGAGTGGCCGTCATGATGCGTTTGTCAGAAGCTGCAGTTGCAACCAAAGGCCAGGTCCTAGGAGAGGATGTGCTGTTCACCTGCGTAACGAATGACAGCCGCGGGAATAACTCCGGGCAACTGTTTGTCGCGATGCGTGGCGAGCGCGTGGATGGGCATGATTTTGCTGTCTCGGCAATCAAGAATGGCGCTGCTGCTGCCATGATTTCGCATGCAGTGGATGGCTTGTCCTCTGCCTTGCTGGTCGAGGATACGCGTCTGGCGCTGGGTGATCTGGCGGCTTACTGGCGCGACAAATTCGATATCCCGCTCGCGGCGGTCACCGGCAGTAACGGCAAAACCACGGTAAAAGAGATGCTGGCCAGCATACTGCGCGCAGCCGCAGGCGGCCATGACCAGGTGCTGGCCACCGAGGGTAATCTCAACAACGACATTGGTCTGCCGCTGACTCTGCTGAAGTTGCGTCATCAACATCGTTATGCAGTAGCCGAGATGGGCATGAATCACTTTGGCGAGATTAGCTACCTGACTCGGATTGGCCGGCCCACTGTTGCACTGATCAATAACGCAACCACGGCACACTTGGGTGGACTGGGTTCGGTCGATGGTATCGCCAAGGCCAAAGGCGAGATTTTCGAAGGCCTGCGGGCGGGCGGGGTCGCTGTGATCAATGCGGATGACGAGTTCGCACCGCTCTGGAAAACACTCGCCATCAGCCATCCGATACTTACTTTTGGGCTTGGTGCCGGCGCTGATATTACGGCGAGCTATCTATTGCATACAGAGAGCAGTGATCTGAAGCTGAGCACCCCGCTGGGTGAGGCCATGATCAACCTGCCGGTTGCAGGCAAACACAATATCAGCAATGCCCTTGCAGCAACGGCTACTGCTATTGCCATGGGGGCAACACTGGCGCATATCGTCGCCGGACTGGAAGCTTTCGCCGGGGTCAAGGGCAGGCTGCAGCGTAAATGCGGCATCAATGGTGCCGTGGTGATTGATGATACCTATAACGCCAATCCGGCTTCCATGAGGGCGGCGATTGACGTGCTGGCCGCGAGGCCGGGCGACAAGTTACTGGTACTCGGTGACATGGGTGAATTGGGAGGAGATGCCGATGCGATGCATGCCGAAATCGGTGTTTACGCTAAAAAAGCCGGCATCAGTGCGCTCTATGCTCTGGGTGAATTGAGTTTCGAGATGGTAAAGGCCTTTGGTGCGGGTGCACTGCACTTTGAAACTCCTGCAGCACTGTGCCAGGTCCTGGAAAAAAGCATGCATGAAACCAGCACCGTGCTGGTAAAAGGCTCCCGCTTCATGCGCATGGAGCGGGTTGTCGATTTGATTACAGAGAATAATTCTGGAGGAAACCCCAATGCTGCTTGAGCTCGCACAATGGCTGGCACAGGACATACGCGCATTCAATGTGTTCAATTACATTACATTGCGTGCGGTGCTGGCGACGCTGACCGCGCTCATCATTTCCTTTGTCGTGGGACCGCGGCTAATACGCAAGCTCACCGAATACAAGGTTGGCCAATCCGTGCGTGATGACGGCCCGCAAACTCATCTGGTCAAGGCCGGCACACCAACCATGGGCGGTGCACTGATACTGGTGGCGATTGCAGTTTCTACCCTGCTCTGGGCCGATTTAAGCAACCGCTTCGTCTGGGTCGTGCTCATCACCACACTCGGCTTCGGCGTCATTGGTTGGATTGATGACTGGCGCAAGGTGGTTCATCGCAACCCCAAGGGATTGGCGGCGCGTGAAAAATATTTCTGGCAGTCGCTAATCGGCTTCGGTGTTGCCATCTATCTATTCAATGCTGCCGTCGTGCCAGCCGAGACGGAACTGATCGTGCCATTCTTCAAAAATCTGGTGCTACCACTGGGTGCGGTGAGTTTCATCGTGCTGACCTATTTTGTCGTTGTCGGCACCAGTAACGCGGTCAACCTGACCGATGGCCTGGATGGCCTGGCCATCATGCCGACTGTCATGGTGGCAAGTGCGCTGGCTATCTTCGCTTACGTCGCCGGTCATCTGTATTTTTCCAAATATCTGGGTGTGCCCTACGTGCCGGGCGCCGGTGAGCTGGCTGTATTCTGTGCTGCCATCGGCGGCGCCGGGCTGGGTTTCCTCTGGTTCAACGCCTATCCGGCCGAAGTTTTCATGGGCGATGTCGGCGCGCTGGCACTGGGTGCGGCGCTTGGCGTGGTTGCCGTGATTGTGCGGCAGGAAATCGTGCTGTTCATCATGGGCGGCGTGTTTGTCGTCGAAACTATTTCGGTGATGCTGCAGGTCGCTTCATTCAAGCTCACCGGTAAACGAATTTTTCGCATGGCGCCCCTGCACCACCATTACGAGCTGAAGGGCTGGAAAGAGACGCAGGTCGTCGTGCGGTTTTGGATCATCACCATGATGCTGGTATTGGTTGGACTGGCGACATTGAAGATCAGGTAAGGATAAAAGATAAAGATGACATTGGTGTTCAAGGACAAAAAGGTGCTGGTGCTGGGACTGGGTGATACCGGTCTATCGGCATTGCGCTGGCTGAGAAGCCAGGGTGCCTGCCTGTCTGTCGCCGATACGCGCGAGTCACCACCCGGCTTGGAGGCTGTCAAGCATGAGATGCCGGAAATCGCATTGCATCTGGGCGCCTTGCCGAAAGAGCTGCTTGCGGCCCAGGATCTGCTGGTGGTCAGCCCCGGCATAGCCTTGGCTGAGCCTGCGATACAGTATGCATTGGCGAAGGGTGTGCAGGTTGTCGGCGATGTCGAGTTGTTTGCCAGGCACCGGCCTGCGAGTGCAAAAGTGATTGCCGTGACCGGTGCCAATGGCAAGAGCACGGTGACTACGCTGGTGGGAGAAATGTGCAAGGCTGCCGGACTGCAGACAGTCATTGCCGGCAATATCGGTGTGCCGGTGCTTGATACGCTGCAGCAGCCAGCGCCTGACGTCTATGTGCTGGAACTCTCCAGTTTTCAACTGGAAACCACGCATACGCTGAAAACGGATGCGGCGACTGTGCTCAACCTGAGCGAGGATCATATGGACCGCTATGGCGACATGACGGACTACGCAGCAGCCAAGGCGCGCATATTCCAGTCTGGCAGGGTGCAAGTGCTGAATCGGCAGGATAGCTGGAGCTCAGGGATGGCGCTGGCTGGCCATCAGCTGGTCAGCTTTGGTGAGGGTGCAGCGCCAACCGCTGGTGATTTCGGTTTGATGCGCGAAGGTAACGATGTCTGGCTGATGCAAGGCGAAAGCAGGCTGATCAAAGCCAGCGAATTGAAGATCGCCGGCCTGCATAATGCAGTCAATGCGCTTGCAGCTCTGGCACTGTGTCGGGCTATAGGCCTCAAATATGGGGCGCTGCTCGATACGCTGCGGATATTCAAGGGTTTGCCGCATCGGGTCGAATGGATTGCAGAAATAGGCGGCGTGGCCTTCTACGACGATTCCAAAGGAACCAATGTTGGTGCTACCTGTGCAGCCTTGGCTGGCCTGCCGCAAAAAGTTGTGTTGATTGCCGGCGGCGATGGCAAGGGGCAGGACTTCACCCCATTGACTGACCCGGTGCAGGCACGTGCACGGGCGGTCGTGCTCATTGGGCGGGATGCGGCTCTGATTGAGGCAGCGTTGAGCCGCACGAGTATCCCGGTGATCAGAGTGGAAAACATGGAGCAGGCGGTTGTTGTTGCACACAATATGGCATTTGCGGGAGATGCAGTTCTACTGTCTCCAGCCTGCGCCAGCTTCGACATGTTCCATAATTATGTGCACCGCGCAGAAGTATTCTGCACCGCGGTGCGGGCGTTGGCTGCCAATGCTGAGGGGCTTGCCAGATGATGGAGTTGCTCAGCAGCCGCATGCGTTACAGTCCTCCCGTTTATGATCAGGGGCTACTCTGGGTCACGCTGATCTTGTTGGGCCTGGGTCTGGTCATGGTTTACTCCTCGTCAATAGCGTTGGCCGAGGCGGATAAGGCGACCGGGCATCAAGCCACTTACTACCTGGTTCGCCACAGTATCTATCTGCTGGTCAGTCTTTCGGCCGCAGCGATTACCTTCCAGATACCGACGCAAACCTGGCAAAAAGCGGCTCTTTATCTTTTCTTGCTCGGCATGGTGGCTTTGATACTGGTGCTGATTCCGGGCATAGGCCGTGAAGTCAATGGCAGCCGGCGCTGGATATCGCTGTTTGTCGTCACTGTGCAGCCATCCGAATTTATGAAGTTGCTGGTTGCGGTCTATGTGGCGGATTACACCCTGCGCAAAGCAGCCGTGATGGATAGTTTTACCAAGGGCTTCTTCCCCATGCTGCTGGTCATGTTCGTGGTTGGCGGACTGTTGCTGATGGAACCCGACTTCGGCGCCTTTGCTGTGATTGCCACTATCACCATCTCCATACTCTGGCTGGGCGGCATCAATGGCCGCATCTTTGCCGGCATGATCGCGTTGCTGGTCGTCGGTTTCGTGCTGTTGATCTGGAGTTCGCCCTATCGCTTGCAACGCATCATCGGTTTCATGGACCCATGGGCCGACCCTTATGGTAAAGGCTACCAGTTGTCTCATGCGCTGATCGCTTTCGGTCGCGGTGAATGGCTCGGTGTCGGCCTCGGGGCCAGTGTCGAAAAACTGCTCTACTTGCCGGAAGCTCATACCGACTTCCTGTTGGCAGTGATTGCGGAAGAGCTGGGTTTCGTCGGCGTGCTGACCGTGATTGGCCTGTTCGTATGGCTGGTGATACGCGCCTTTGCCATCGGTAAGGAAGCAATCAATAACGAGCGTTATTTTTCTGCCCTGCTGGCTCAAGGCATCGGAGTCTGGATCGGCGTACAAGCCATTATCAATATCGGCGTCAATATGGGCTTGTTACCGACCAAGGGACTGACCCTGCCGCTACTTTCTTTTGGCGGTAGCGGCATTCTGGCGAACTGTATTGCACTGGCAGTACTCATGCGGATCGATTATGAAAATCGCCGGATTCAAAAGGGCTTGCCGGTATGAGTGGAATCACACACTTCGTTGACTCCTGCAAAGGCTGGCATCCGGCGATTTCGGTGGAGGCTAACCTGCGCAGCAGGTTATGCCGGAGCCAAAATCACTCTGTTAGAAATGCGGATGGCGATTACAGGGTGCTGAACGAGGAGGCTAACCTGCGCAGCAGGTTATGCCGGAGCCAAAATAGAAGAGGCTTGCCGGTATGAGTAAAACCTTGCTCATCATGGCAGCAGGCACCGGCGGGCATGTGCTGCCAGGGTTGGCTGTGGCCGAAACCATGCGTAACCGTGGCTGGCAGGTTCACTGGCTGGCGACCAGGCATGGCATGGAAAATCGATTGGTGCCGCCGAGCGGCATTGCGATGACCAGGCTGAATTTCTCCGGCTTGCGTGGTAAAGGTCTGCTGCATAGTGTGACCGGCATTTTCAAACTGGTGGGTGCCATCTTTGCGGCTTGGCGACTGATGGGCCAGTTGCGGCCGGCGGTTGTATTGGGTATGGGCGGCTATGTCACTGTGCCCGGTGGCTGGGCGGCACGGCTACGTAGATTGCCGCTGGTCCTGGTCAATGCAGATGCCGCATTGCTGATGTCGAATCGTGCCCTTGCGGATTCCGCTGCGCGGATCTTGTTCGGCTTTGAGGGGGATGCGCAGAAGCAGGAAGCTATCGCCCAAAAGGTCATTGTGACAGGCAACCCGGTGCGCAAGGAGATTGCCGCGATTGAGCCGCCTGATCTGCGTTTTAAACAACGCAGCGGGGCATTGAAGCTGCTGGTCGTGGGTGGCAGTCTTGGTGCCAGACCACTGAATGAAACGTTGCCGGCGGCGCTGGCACTGATACCTGAAGCATCCAGACCTGTGGTGGTACATCAATCCGGGGCACAGCATATAGAAACCTTGCAGTCCGCCTACCAGGCAGCAGGGGTCAGGGCCACCGTGATTCCTTTCATTGATGACATGGCGGCAGCTTATGCCGAAGCCGATGTGCTGGTCTGTCGTGCCGGGGCTATCACCGTGAGCGAGATTGCGGTTGCCGGGGTGGCCAGTATTCTGGTGCCGCTGGTGGTTTCAACGACTTCGCATCAGCGCGACAACGCACAGTGGATGGCGGCGCATGGCGCGGCGATTTATTTGCCACAGACGGACATGACTGCCGAGCGACTGGCCGCTATGTTGCAAAACCTGAGTCGTGAGCTGTTGCTGCACATGGCTCAAACTGCTCGCACTCTGGGCAGGCCGAATGCTACGGCAGATATCGCTGATGAGCTGGAGGCGGTTGCCTTGCCTGTGCAGGGAGTAAAACATGAAACATAAAGTGAAGAACGTACATTTTGTCGGCATAGGCGGCTCTGGCATGTGTGGTATCGCCGAGGTGCTGTTGAACCTTGGGTTCAGTGTCAGCGGTTCCGATCTATCCAGCAACAGCGTGACCCAGCGCTTGAAAAAACTCGGTGCGCTGATATTTCATGGGCATGCCAGAGAGAATCTGGAAAAGGCTGATGTCGTCGTCGTGTCATCTGCAGTCAACGAAAGTAACCCTGAGGTTATCGAGGCGCGTAGCCGCACGATTCCAGTGGTGCCGCGCGCTGTCATGCTGGCGGAGCTGATGCGATTCCGTCAAGGCATTGCAGTAGCCGGCACGCACGGCAAGACCACGACGACCAGCCTGATTGCCAGCATTCTGGCAGAAGCCGGTATGGATCCAACCTATGTCATCGGTGGTCGGCTGGAATCAGTTAATACCAATGCACGCCTGGGTGCTGGCGAGTACATCGTCGCCGAGGCGGATGAATCAGACGCCTCTTTCCTGCACCTGACACCGGTGATCTCGGTGGTGACCAATATCGATGCCGATCATATGGATACCTACGGCCATGACTTCGAGAAACTGAAGGCGGCTTTTGTTGAGTTCCTGCAGCAGCTGCCGTTCTACGGCATGGCTGTGGTCTGTATCGACGATCCGAATGTGCGGGCGATTTTACCTGGCGTATCCAAGCCCATCATGCCCTACGGCTTTTCCGAGGATGCCCGCATCCGGGCGAGCAATGTGGTGGCTGATGGCGGACGCATGCACTTTACGGTGACACGCATCAACGGCGCGACAACCAGTTTCGATGTCACGCTGAATCTGCCAGGCAAACATTATGTGCTGAACGCCTTGGCGGCGATTGCTGTGGCAAGCGAGCTGAATGTGCCGGATGAGGCCATTATCAAGGCCCTGGCTGATTTCAAGGGCGTGGGGCGCCGTTTCGAACGCTATGGCGAAATTTCCGCCAAGGATGGAGGCCGTTTCACCCTGATTGACGATTATGGACATCACCCGGTGGAGATGAAAGCAGTGATCAGTGCAGCTCGCGGGGCTTTCCCCGGCAGACGCCTGGTGTTGGCATTTCAGCCACACCGCTATACCCGTACACGTGATTGTTTCGAGGATTTTGTCGAAGTGCTGTCTTCCGTAGATGCGCTGCTTCTGACGGAAGTCTATCCGGCCGGTGAGCCACCAATTGTGGCGGCAGATGGCCGTGCTTTGGTGCGGGCAGTCCGCGTGGCAGACAAGGTGGAGCCATTGTTTGTAGAGTCGCCGGCCGATTTGCCAGAAGCCATACTGGCCATGGCAAAAGATGGCGATGTAGTGATTGTCATGGGTGCCGGTTCCATCGGCCAGGTGGCGGCTAATACCAGGGAGTTGGCAAGTTGATGGTGCAGCCAATCGCACAAGGCCGTCTGCTACCGAACGAGCCGCTGGCACGCTATACAAGCTGGCGCGTGGGTGGCAAGGCAGATCGGCTTTATATACCGGCTGGATTGCCGGACTTGCAGGCTTTTTTGCAGGGGCTGGATGAAAGTGAGCCGGTGCATTTCATCGGTCTCGGGTCGAACTTGCTCGTAAGGGATGGCGGCGTACGCGGCAGTGTGGTGCTGATGCATAACGTGCTGACCGATCTGCGCATGCAAGACGGTCTGGTATATGCCGAGGCTGGTCTGACCTGCGCCAGGCTCGCCAGATTCACGGCGCGCCAACACCGGCATGGTGCCGAGTTCATGGCGGGTATTCCCGGCACAGTCGGCGGCGCCTTGGCGATGAATGCAGGCTGCCACGGCGCTGAAACCTGGGACGTGGTGAAACAGGTGCAGACCATGGATCGTCATGGCGCACTGCATCTACGAGCTAAAAATGAGTTCGTGGCGGCATACCGGCACGTGCAGATGCCGGTGTCGGGTGAGTGGTTTATTGCGGCCTGGTTCGATTTGCCTGCAGGCGAAGCCAGTGAAGCCGAACAGAAGATCAAGAGCCTGCTGGCCAAGCGACTCGCGACACAGCCCTTGAATCAACCGAATGCCGGTTCGACTTTCCGCAATCCGCCAGGCGATTTTGCCGCCAGGCTGGTAGAGGCGTGTGGCTTGAAAGGCTACAGGATAGGCGGGGCGCAGGTCTCGGAGAAGCACGCCAATTTTATCGTCAACCTGGGCGGTGCGACGGCAGCGGATATAGAACAGTTGATCGCGCATATGCGCGAAACAGTGAAACAGCAGCATGGCATTGAGTTGCAGCAGGAAGTCAGAGTGATAGGTGAGTCATGAGTAAGCAATTTGGAAAAGTCGCAGTTCTGCTAGGTGGCCGCTCCGGCGAGCGTGAGGTTTCGCTGAATAGCGGTGGTGCCGTATTGGCTGCCTTGTTGCGGAGCGGTGTCGATGCGTTTGCCTTTGACCCGGCAGAACGGCCGCTGCACGAACTGGAAAGCTACGACCGTGTATTTATTGCGCTACACGGCCGTTTTGGAGAAGACGGCACGATACAGGGTGCGCTCGAGTTGATGGGGATTCCCTATACCGGCAGCGGTGTGATGGCTTCCAGTGTCGGTATGGATAAATGGCGCACAAAACTGTTGTGGCGCGCAGCCGGATTGGCTACCCCTGACTTTGCATTGATTGACGCAGCAAGCGATTTTTCCGCCATCGAGTGCCAACTGGGGTTGCCCTTGTTTGTGAAGCCGGCGAATGAAGGCTCCAGCATTGGCATCAGCAAGGTCAAGCAGGCTGGTCAATTGCGGCAGGCTTATGAACTTGCAGCCAAGTCCGACCCGCTGGTGATTGCAGAACAGTTTGTCGGTGGCGGTGAATATACCGTCGGTATTTTGGGCGAGCAGGTGCTGCCTATCATCCGCATCGTGCCGGCCAACGAGTTTTATGACTATGAGGCCAAGTACTTGCGGGACGACACGCAATACCTGTGCCCATGCGGCTTGTCGCCAGAGAAAGAAGCGCAGATTCGGGCTGAGGCATTGCAGGCATTTCGCACCATAGGCGGCAGAGGCTGGGGGCGTGTGGATTTCCTGATGGATGAAGCCGGTAGGCATTACTTCCTAGAGGTAAACACTTCGCCTGGCATGACAGACCACAGCCTGGTACCGATGGCAGCAAAGGCGATGGGAATCAGTTTTGATCAGCTGGTGTTGGAGATCCTGGAGATGGCTTGCCTTTCCGAGCAGCAATGTAGTGAGCAGAACGAGATGCAAGGAGCTATGCAGTGAGTAGCAGGAATACACAGTTTCAGTGCAGGTTAAGCTTTGCACAGCAAAGGTTAATCAAGGCTGCCGAAGCTGCATGCCAGGTAGTTGGGCGAGGCGCGAACGAGGGCCTGACACAGCAGATCATGCGCGCAGCAGGCGCCGACGGAGATGCCGATGTGGGATAAGCCGCAGCTGCTTAACTGGATCGCCAACCTGCTGTTCGGGCTGGCCGTCGTACTCATGCTCTACGGTGTGATTTATGTCGTTGTGCATTTGCCGATTTTTCCTCTGCGCGAGGTGCGGGTGGAGGGCACCCTGGCGCATGTTACGCGTGAGCAGTTGAAATTGATTGTGAGCCGTCATTTGCAGGGTAATTTCTTCACGCTGGATCTGGTAAAAGCGCGTGATGCTTTTGAGAAGCTGCCCTGGGCGCGTAGTGTCAGTTTGCGTCGTCGCTGGCCGGACAGACTGGAAGTGGTCGTGGATGAACACAAGGAACTGGCCCGTTGGGGAAATATTGCCCTGGTGAATACTTATGGCGAATTGTTTCATGCAGCCTCGGACGAAGATCTGCCGGTGTTTTACGGCCCAGGTGAAGGGGTCGGAGAAGTGGCGAAGCAATATAGCAAATACAGTGAAATGTTGGCAGCACCCGGTATGAAAGTCACGCAGCTGGTGTTGACGCCGAGACGCGCGTGGCAGATTCAGACGGATAACGGCATCGTGATCGAGCTGGGGCGAGAAGATACGGAAACGCGGTTGGCAAAATTTGCCAGTGTCTATCAGCACACGCTGGGCAAACTTGGAGTGGCATTTGCCTATGCGGACCTGAGATACCCGAATGGCTTTGCAGTCCGCCGACCGGTCAGGGCAGCAGCAAACAGAACAGGAGCCGCTTGATGAGATGTGCGACTGCAGGGGATGAATGGAGAGAGGTATGAGTAAAGTTAGAGAAGATAAAAATCTGATTGTCGGTTTGGATATTGGCACATCGAAAATCGTGGCAATCGTCGCCGAACTGCAGCCTGAGGGGACGCTCAAGGTCATCGGCCTGGGACAGCACGCTTCGCGCGGCCTGAAGAAGGGTGTGGTGATCAATATCGATTCCACCATGCAGGCCATACAGCGCGCGCTGGAAGAAGCCGAGTTAATGGCGGATTGCAAGATCAGCTCAGTGTTTACCGGCATCGCCGGTAGTCACATCAAGAGCCTGAATTCGCACGGTATGGTGAAAATCAAGGATGCCGAGGTGATGCAGGCCGACGTGGACCGTGTGGTGGATACCGCACGTGCCATCGCCCTGCCATCGGACCAGCAGATCCTTCATATCCTCACCCAGGAATTCATCATCGATGGTCAGGAAGATGTACGCGAGCCGTTAGGCATGAGCGGCATGAAGCTGGAGGTGAGGGTGCATATCGTCACTGGCGCCGTGGCTGCCGCACAGAACATCGTTAAATGCATCAAGCGCTGTGGCCTGGAAGTGTCAGACCTGGTTCTGCAGCCGCTGGCTTCCAGCATGGCGGTACTGACCGAAGACGAAAAAGAGCTGGGGGTTTGTCTGGTGGATATCGGTGGCGGCACGACTGATATCGCCGTGTTCAAACAGGGGGCTATCCGCCATACCGCTGTGGTGCCCATTGCCGGCGATCAGGTGACTAATGACATCGCAGTGGCCTTCCGCACACCGACGCAGGCTGCCGAAGAAATCAAAATCAAGCACGGTTGTGCGCTGCGCCAGTTGGCTGACCCGCGAGAGGTGGTTGAGGTGCCGGGCGTCGATGGGCGCGAGCCGCGCCAGCTTTCCGTGCAGACACTGGCTGAAGTGATTGAGCCGCGCATTGTCGAGTTGTACGAGCTGGTATTGAGTGAATTACGCCGTAGCGGCATGGAAGAAATGATTGCCTCCGGCATCGTCATTACCGGTGGATCATCCATGATGCGTGGCATGGTCGAACTGGGCGAAGAGATTTTCCATATGCCGGTACGTCTGGGCATGCCGCGCTATGTCGGCGGGCTGTCAGAGGTTGTCGGCAACCCGCGCTATGCGACCGGTGTCGGTCTGGTGCTGATGGGCAAGCAGCAGGTGGAGCGCCATTTGCTGAACCAGATGGAGTCCGGATCATTCGCCGACATCCTGAGCCGCATGAAGAGCTGGTTCAAGGGGAATTTTTAAGGTCTGCCAGAGGAATCTGACAGGCTGGTTTTTTTTAAGTGTTGTTTAGGCAGAAGTGGTTTGTAACATCGACAAGGAGAAAAGCAATGTTTGAAATTATGGACAGGGACTCGCAAGAGGCCGTAATTAAGGTAATAGGCGTGGGTGGCTGCGGTGGTAATGCAGTTGCGCACATGATTGAAAAGAACGTCGGTGGTGTGGAATTCATTTGCGCCAATACCGACATGCAGGCGCTGAAGAAGAGTCAGGCCAAAACCGTGCTGCAAATCGGCACCGATATCACCAAAGGTCTGGGTGCAGGCGCACGCCCTGAAATCGGGCGTGAAGCCGCATTGGAAGATCGCGAACGTATTGCCGAAATCATCGATGGCGCAGATATGCTGTTCATCACGGCAGGCATGGGTGGCGGTACTGGCACGGGTGCTGCTCCGGTCATTGCCGAGGTGGCGAAGGAAATGGGTATTCTGACCGTGGCTGTTGTCACCAAGCCTTTCGCTTTCGAAGGCAAGCGCACCAAGGTGGCGGTCGACGGTCTGGAAGAGCTTTCCAAATATGTTGATTCTCTTATCATCATCCCGAACGAAAAGCTGATGGAAGTGCTGGGTGAAGATGTGCCGTTCCTGCAGGCTTTCGAAGCCGCGAATGATGTGCTGCACAATGCTGTTTCCGGCATTGCCGAAATCATCAATTGCCCGGGTCTGGTCAACGTCGACTTTGCCGACGTCCGTACTGTCATGTCCGAGATGGGTATGGCCATGATGGGTTCTGCCATGGCGACTGGTGCTGACCGTGCCCGTATTGCGGCAGAACAGGCAGTAGCCAGCCCGCTGCTGGAAGACGTCAACCTCGCCAATGCCCGTGGCGTTCTGGTCAACATCACCGCAAGCACTTCATTCAAGATGAAGGAATATTACGATGTGATGAATACCATCAAGGCGTTCACTGCAGACGATGCTACTGTCATCGTCGGTAACGTTTTTGACGAATCCATCGGTGACGGTCTGCGCGTGACCATGGTAGCAACCGGTTTGAATGGTGTCGCTGGCCGTCGTCAGCAGAAGCCTGAACTGCGTGTCATGAGTCAGGTACGTGATGGTACGACAGGGCAGGCAGTCTATGTAGGCGGTTCCGGCACCAACATGCTGAGCGCTGCCGAAGATGAAACGCCCGCAGTATTTACATCCAATGGCCGACGTGCAACGGTTGAGGCGATGAAGCAATCCGGCGTGGAGGAATACGACATTCCTGCATTCCTGCGCAAACAGGCTGACTGATCGGTAAATTTAATCAAGTCAATCACTTACTGAAATGTCTGTCAAGTATCGGCTAGGGAAACTGCAGCAAATGTGCTAGAATTTTAGGCAATTATTGAGGTTTGAAGACGTGGTAAAGCAAAGAACATTAAAGAAGGCTATCAGCGCCACTGGTGTTGGGTTGCACACAGGCGACAAGGTTACCCTGACCTTGAGTCCTGCTGCACCTGATACAGGTATTGTTTTCCGGCGAACCGATCTGCCCGGCTCGCCGGAAATCAAGGTCAGGCCTGACCTCGTCAACGATACCCGCCTCTGCTCTGCACTGGAAGACAATGGCGCGCGCGTAGCTACAGTAGAACATTTGCTCTCTGCCCTGGCCGGTCTGGGTATTGATAACATCTTGATCAGCATGGACGCGAGTGAAGTGCCGATCATGGATGGCAGTGCCGGCCCTTTCGTCTATCTGCTGCAGTCGGCAGGTATCGTCGAGCAGGCTGCTGCCAAGAAGTTCATCAAGATCAAGAAGCCGGTCGAGGTGATCGAGGGTGACAAATGGGTGCGTTTCGATCCCTATTTCGGATTCAGGATTGATTTCACGATCGACTTCAATCACCCGGTGTTTGAGCATAGCGGCAAACGTGTGCTGATTGATTTTGCCGATAACTCCTACATCAAGGAAATCAGCCGGGCCCGTACTTTCGGCTTCATGCATGAAGTCGAGTACCTGCGTTCCAACGGTTTGGCGCGTGGTGGCAGTCTGGATAACGCGATTGTGCTGGATGAATATCGTGTTCTCAACGATGATGGTTTGCGCTATGAGGATGAGTTTGCCAAGCACAAGGTTCTCGATGCGATTGGCGACCTTTATGTGCTTGGTCATCCGCTGATTGGTGCATTCACTGCGTACAAGTCCGGGCATGCACTGAACAACCAACTGTTGCGTACCCTGCTGGCGGATGCCGAAGCCTGGGAATACACGACATTCGAGAATATTGAAGAAGCCCCAGGCGCTTTTCAGTTACAGATCCCTGTGGCGCCTGTATTGCAATACGTATGATAAATTGAGCGCCCGTAATGCTGGTTTTACGTTTATTGCTGGCGCTTGCTCTCATCTCGGTCGCGGTATCATTCGGGATCTACTTCCTTACCGGTGACAAGCGCTATCTGCGCTTCACCTGGCAAATAATAAAGTTCACCATCGTTTTACTCTTTGTCGCGGCAGTGCTTTTTGCGATGGGGCGGGTTATCCTTTTGTAAGCGGCCTTGTACGGTGTATTCTTAGCGGTATCGACACTGTTTCTTTAAATATTTTTCAGCGTCGATGTCGATGCAAGTGAGCAAATCAATGAAATTCGCATGGGTTGTGGCAGGTTTATGCTTGTTGTTAAGCGTAAAGGCTTACTCGCAGTCAGAGGGTGAGTTGCTGGCTAGTGCGCAGCGGGCTTACGAAAAGCAGGATCTATCCAAGTTGCAGGCTTATGCACAGCAGATGAGGGCCGAAGGCGACATTCTCGCGCCCTATGCCGAATACTGGATCATGCTGCTCAAGCTTTCCACTGCCAGCAATCAGGAAGTCACCAGTTTCATTCACCGTTACGAAGAGTTTCCTTTCGCTGACCGCGTCCGCGGTGAGTGGCTGAAACAGCTTGGCGGGCGCAATGAATGGCAAACCTTTTTCTCCGAACTGCCTAATTTCAAACGTGATGACGCGTCAGTCAGCTGCTACACCATGCAAGGCCAGGTGAGCCTGGGGTTCGGCATCGATGCTGACCGGCTGAGAAACTTCTGGCTGGTCTCTACAGATTTGCCCGGTAATTGCACCCTACTGTTTGACACCATGTTTCAAACCGGCAAGCTGACCGAAGATGACGCCTGGGGCCGCTTCAGGCTGGCGATGCAGGACGGCAAGATCAGCGTGGCGAAGGCCGTCAGCCGTTACATCAAGGCTATCGACAGCAGCAACATCAAGCTGATAGATCGGGTTTACCAGAATCCGCAGCAGGTGCTGCAAAAGCAAACCATCTCCTATAAAAGCCGCTTTGGCCGCGCCTTGAATATCTACGCTATTGACCGCGTCGCCAAGACGCAGCCACCATTGGCTCTGGAAGCATGGCAGAAAAATCTGTCACAGTTCAATGCAGAAGAGCAAAGCTATGTATGGGGGCGTCTGGCCTTGAGTGCCGCGCGGCGACATGATCCTGTAGCAGGAAAGTGGTGGGCATTGACCGGTAATACTCAGCTCGATAATGAACAGATGGGCTGGCGTGTGCGCACGGCATTACGCGTCAAAAACTGGGCGGAAGTGCTGTCGACCATCAATGCCATGCCAGCCACAGAACAGGAAGCTGCCGCCTGGCGTTACTGGAAAGCACGGGCCTTGAAAGAGCAGAAGCAGACTCCCGCCGCCAATGCTATTTTTGTGCCATTGTCGCTGGAGCATCATTATTACGGCCTGCTCGCTACGGAGGAGCTTGGCGACATCATGGCCTCACCGGGCATAGTCTACAAGGCTAGTGCGGAAGAAGTGAAGCTGATTGCGGACCGGCCTGCAGTCCAGCGTGCTCTGGCCTTATACAAGCAGGGCTTCCGCTGGGAGTCGCGTGCCGAATGGGCATGGGCAACGCGGGATATGGATGACCGGCAGTTAATCACCGCTGCAGAGATAGCTTTCAAGAATGACTGGATAGATGTCGCCATCAACACCTCCGAGAAAACCCGGCTGACACATGATTTTGCCTTGCGTTATCCAACGCCTTATCGTGAAATGATGCAGGCCTACGTGAAGGAGAACGCATTGGATGAAGCCTGGGTATATGGCCTGATCCGTCAGGAAAGTCGCTTTATCGGCGTGGCCAGATCCAGTGCAGGTGCTTCGGGCCTGATGCAGGTCATGCCAGCCACTGCCAAGTGGATCGCCAAGCGCCTGGGCATGGCTGGCTATCAGCCGGGTATGATTTCCCAGCTGGATACCAATATGCGTTTTGGCACACATTACATGCGCTACACTTTGGATCGTATGGATGGCCAGGCATTGATGGCGACCGCAGCTTATAATGCAGGACCGGGCCGGCCAAAACGCTGGGCCGGGCCGGAGAGCATGGAAGGCTCGATTTATGCCGATACAATTCCGTTCAGCGAAACGCGGGATTATGTGAAAAAGGTCATGGCCAATGCTTATTATTATGCGCAACAGATGAAACACAGTACTCAATCGCTGACGCAGCGGCTAGGCACTGTGCCGGCTAGTGAGAGTGCAACCGTGGAAGAAGAATCAGAATAAATAGTTGAGGGTTTAGATGCGGATCAATCAAGTATGTGTTTTAGGGGGTTCCGGCTTTGTCGGCAGTGCCATCGTGCACAAACTGAGTGCCGCAGGATACGCGGTCAAGGTGCTGAGCCGCCGTCGCGAGGGTGCAAAGCACCTGACGCTGCTGCCAAATGTGCAGGTTGCGGAATGTGATGTCTTTAACGATGCAGAACTCAGCATGCACATGCAGAGCTGCGATGCAGTCATCAACCTGGTGGGCATATTGCACGAAAGTAAAAGCGTCACTTTCGAAGCCATGCATCATGAGCTACCGGAACGCATAGCACTCCTCTGCGAACGTCTGGGTATCAAACGCCTGCTACATATGAGTGCGCTGCAAACCAGTGCAGAAGCGCCCAGCGCTTACCTGCGGAGTAAAGCTGCCGGTGAGGTCGCCGTTATGGCGCGCAGCAAAAAAATCAATGTCACCATCTTTCAACCCTCAGTTATTTTTGGACGCGGTGACAATTTCCTCAATATGTTCGCCACCGTGGTCAAGCTTATGCCAGTCATTGCGCTGGCGAAGCCGGATGCCAGGTTCCAGCCGGTCTGGGTGGAAGATGTGGCCGAGGCTTTCATTAACAGCCTCGATAATGTGGCAACCTACGGCAAAACCTATGAACTTGGCGGCCCCCGTGTTTACACCCTGCGTGAACTGGTTGAATTCGTGATCTTCGTGTTGGGCAAAAAGCGCAAGGTCGTCGGGCTGAATGACAAGCTATCCTACTGGCAGGCCTATGCCATGGAAAAACTGCCGCTTAAACTGATGACGCGCGACAATTTCTATTCCATGCAGATTGACAGCATTTGTAGTGGCCCTCTGGCCGAAGAACTAGGTGTCAAGCCTACGGCTATGGAGGCCATCGTCCCGGAATATCTGGCCAACGACACACCGCGTGCGGCCTATGATCGTTTCCGGGGTATGGCAGGTCGCTAGGCGGGTGTTGTCAGTGCCTTCGTCGGTAGAAGCCTGAATCAACCATGAAGATATTTCAGGTCGGCGGCGCAGTACGCGATGAACTTCTTGGGCTGGAAGTCAAAGACAGGGATTATGTTGTTGTCGGCGCCACGCCGGAACAGATGGTCGAGCTGGGCTATCGCCCGGTTGGCAAGGATTTTCCGGTCTTCCTTCACCCCGAATCGCAGGAGGAGTATGCGCTCGCTCGCACCGAACGCAAGACAGCCAAAGGCTACAAGGGCTTTCAGGTGTTCACCTCGCCCGATGTCACGCTGGAAGAAGACCTCGCCCGCCGCGACCTCACTATCAACGCTATTGCCCAGGCCGAAGACGGCACGCTGATCGATCCTTATAACGGCCAGGTCGATATCCGTGACAAGATTCTGCGCCACGTCAGCGATGCCTTTGTCGAAGACCCGGTGCGTATCCTGCGTGCCGCCAGATTTGCCGCCCGTTTCACCGAATTCACCGTCGCGCCGGAAACCATGCAGCTCATGCAGCATATGGTCGAGGATGGCGAAGTCGATGCGCTGGTGCCGGAACGCGTCTGGCAGGAACTGGCAAAAGGCCTGATGGAAGCCAAACCCTCACGCATGTTTGAAGTGTTGCGCGAATGCGGGGCGCTGAAACGCATCATGCCGGAACTCGACCGCCTGTGGGGCGTGCCGCAACCGCCGCAACACCATCCGGAAGTCGACACCGGCGTGCACGTCATGATGGTCGTCGATTATGCCGCCGCACAGGGCTACTCGCTGCCCGTGCGCTTTGCCGCACTGACACACGACCTCGGCAAGGGCACCACGCCGCAGGAGGTGCTACCGCGTCATATCGGCCACGAAGAACGCAGCGTGCATCTGCTCAAGGACGTGTGCAAGCGCTTACGTGTGCCCAACGACTGCAAGGAACTCGCGCAAGTCGTCGCCAAATTCCACGGCAAGGTCTACCGTGTCGACGAGATGCGTGCCGCTACCAAAGTGCAGTTTCTGCAGGACACCGACGCCATTCGCCAGCCGCAAAGATTCAGGGAATTTCTGCTCGCCTGCGAGTGCGATTTTCGCGGCCGAACCGGCTATGAAAACAAGCCGATTCCGCATACCGAAGTTTGGCTGAAACTGTTGGAGGCGGTGATGCAGGTCGATGCCGGCGCAGTGGCCCGGCAATATCAGGAACCGGAGAAGATCAGGGAGGCGGTGTTTCAGGCGCGGGTGGAGGCGGTCAGGAGGCCGGCTAGCTAACTGTCTATGTGTTCATGTTTAGTAGGACTTTTAGTTCGGGCCGGATTGTGATTCAATACGCGTCTCTCGCAGGGGCAGTTAGCTCAGTGGTAGAGCACTGCCTTCACACGGCAGGGGTCACTGGTTCGAACCCAGTACCGACCATGTTAAAAAAGCCCCGGCTATTGCAGTCGAGGCTTTTGTTCTTTTGCCGGCTTAATAAACCTGACGCGCTCACTCTCCGCTGTTACACATTTAGACCAATTCACTCAGATTTGGCACCGCGACCATTACAATTGTTGTGCAGTGAATCAACACGGTCAGCTTGTAAATCCATTGGAATGATGCCTTTTTAGTTTTGTGGCGGAATAGTTTTTGGGCGATATAAGCACCTGGCCAGCCGCCGACCAGGCTCAGGAGATGCAGGGAGTCTTCCGATTTTCTCCAGGCACCTTTTAATGCCGCTGTTTTGTCCATGTAGTAATAGAGAAATGCGATGAGATTGGCCATGAGAAATACGAACAAGTACTCAACAGGCAAAAAGCCTCTCGCGGTGCGCTCAACAACGAAGGTAGCCATTAGCAGCATAAAGCCAAGAAAACTGAAGCTGAAATTATGTCGATCGCTACTGGCGGATGCTGGACGATTTACTTTGACATATGACACATTTGCAGCTTGTGCGCGTCCGGATGCATCCTTGATGATTTCATAGCTTATCAACTGTGAAATCTGCGGTCTGGTAGATTTGTCTTTAAATGCTGATATATGAACAAAGGTTTCTTTTTTTCCGTCGTTTGTTAGAACAAATCCGAATCCCTTTTCATCGTTCCACTTTGTAACTTTTCCCTGGTATCGCATTTTTCTGGAACCGGGAAATTAGATGAACTGTAGTTGCAGTTGTGCAAACTCCATCGGTTTGCGCTTAAACCCGCTCTTGGCGTATTGGTGCCAGCGGCCGATGACGAAGCTCATGATGAGGTTGGCTTGCGCTTCCGGCAATATCTTCTTGCCTGAGTCTGTCACGGCGATCTTCAAGCTTTGCTTGATGGTGATTTCCAGCCGGTCCAGCATTTGGTTGACGCGTTGCTGCAGGGCTTCGTTTTCGTTGACCAACGCGTCGCCGATCAGCACGCGCGTCATGCCCGGGTTCTTTTCCGCGAACATCAGCAGCACGCCGACCGTGCGGCGCACCTGGGCGATGCCATCGGTTTCTTCCGTCGTGATTTTGTTGATGAGGCCGAACAGGGTCTGTTCGATGAAGTCGATGAGGCCTTCGAACATCTGGGCCTTGCCGGCAAAATGGCGATAGAGCGCAGCTTCTGAAACACCCAATTTGGCTGCGAGTGCAGCCGTGGTGATCTTTTCGCGTTTGGGGTTTTCCAGCATCTTGGCCAGAGTTTCGAGGATTTGCTGTTTGCGTTCGCCTGCCATAATGATTTCCTTTGTTGCTTGTGCTTGTTGATCTTATGTTTTTTTGATCTTGTGCTTGGTAATCCTTTTTCAGGATTATAACCGAACGTGAGTAAGGGCTAACACGCTCGGAATACGGTAATGGACGTAGTTGGGTTTGTGCAGCCGGCGACTGATCCAGATGGTTTTCATACCCATGCGTTTTGCCGTGCGCAGTGCCGGCAGGCTGTCCTCCAGCATGACGCAGTCACTGCCTTTGGCTTTGATGCTGCGCAACATGCGGGCAAACCCGCGCACCGAGGGCTTGGGATGGAAGTGGCTGGATTCGACGCTGAACACTTCTTCGAACAGATCATCGATACCAAGCAGATACAGCACGCGAAAGGCATAATGCTGCGGGGCGTTGGTGAACACCACCTTGCGTCCGGGCAGACGCTGCAGCCATTGACGCAGGCGTTTGCGCTGCACCACCATCAGCGGCAGTTCGGGAAACTGGTGAGTCTCGCTGAGAAAATGGTGCGGATTGACACCGTGATGGCGGGTCAGGCCTTTCAGGGTGGCGCCATAGATATGCCAGTAATGATGACGCAGGATATGGGCATCTTCTTCGTCCAGTTGCAGGTGATCCATGATGTACTGCGTCATGGCCTGGTTCATGACCGGGAAGATATGCGTATTGGCGTCGTGCAGGGTGTTGTCGAGGTCGAACACCCAGACGCGTTTACAATTTTTAGAAACCTGATTTGCCACAGAGCGCACAGAGATCACAGAGACATATCAAGTAAGGGTTTCTCTGTGTGCTCTGTGGCTGAATTGAATCACTTGGCCTTGATCAGCGTGCCCACGCCTTCGTCGGTCAGTACTTCCAGTAACAGCGCATGTTCGACGCGGCCGTCGATAATGTGCACAGACTTAACACCGCTACGTGCGGCATCCAGCGCCGAGCTGATCTTGGGTAGCATGCCGCCGGACAAGGTGCCGTCTTCTACCATTTCATCCACCTGCTTGGGTGTCAGACCGGTCAGCAGGTTGCCAGCCTTGTCCAGCACGCCCGGCGTGTTGGTCAGCAGGATGAGTTTTTCCGCGCCGAGAATTTCGGCCAGCTTGCCGGCAACCACATCGGCATTAATATTGTAGGTTTCGCCATCGACACCGACGCCAATCGGTGCGATAACCGGGATGAAGTCGCCGGTATCGAGAAAGGCGATCAGGCTGGGGTCAATGGCAGTGATGTCGCCAACGCTGCCGATGTCGATGAATTCACCTGGTATTTCCTTGTTCTGCATCAGCAGTTTTCTGGCACGGATGAAATTGCCATCCTGACCGGTCAGGCCTACTGCCTTGCCACCATGGCGGTTGATCAGGTTGACGATCTCTTTGTTGACCTGGCCGCCCAGTACCATTTCCACCACGTCCATGGTTTCTTCGTCAGTGACACGCATGCCCTGGATGAACGTGCCTTTTTTACCGAGCCGGTCCAGCAGGTCATTGATCTGCGGCCCGCCGCCATGAACGACCACCGGATTCATGCCGACCAGCTTTAGCAGCACGACGTCGCGGGCAAAGCAATCCTGCAAGGCTGGGTCGGTCATGGCGTTGCCGCCGTATTTGATGACGATGGTTTTGTCGAAAAAGCGCTTGATATAGGGTAGGGCTTCAGCGAGGGTTTGTGCCTTCTGGGCAGCTGTGGTTTTAGTGAGCATTGACTCTCTCGACGAGTGGGCGAATTTGCAGCTATTTTACCTTGAAAAAAAGCCTGAGGCGGTGCCGAAATTATGCTAAGTTTTAGTACGAGGTTTTGGTACAGATTGCGATGCTAAATTCAAGAACGGGGAAGTTATGCCGACTGATATTGAAATAGCTCAGAAAACCCAACTGAAGAAAGTCAGTGAGATTGCCGCCGACTTGGGTTTGACTGAAGAATCCGTTGAGTTGTACGGACGCTACAAGGCCAAAATTGACACTAGACTCAATCCTCATTTGCAGCAGCGCGCGGACGGCAAGCTGATTCTGGTAACCGCAACCAGCCCCAGTCCGGCAGGCGAGGGCAAAAGCACCACCACAGTGGGCTTGGGCGATGCCCTCAATCATATCGGCAAGAAAGCCATCGTTTGCCTGCGTGAGCCTTCCATGGGGCCGGTCTTCGGCATGAAGGGTGGTGCTGCCGGTGGCGGCCATGCACAGGTGGTGCCGATGGAAGATATCAACCTGCATTTCACGGGGGACTTCGCCGCCATCGCCCTGGCGCATAATCTGCTCTCCGCACTCATCGATAACCATATCCACCAGGGCAATGAGCTACAGATTGACCCGCGTCAGGTGACCTGGAAGCGCGTGATGGATATGAATGACCGTGCGCTACGGCAGATCGTCGTTGGCCTCGGCGGCAAGGTCAATGGTCAGGTGCGTGAGGATGGTTTTGACATCGTCGTCGCATCCGAAGTCATGGCGATCTTCTGTCTGGCGGAATCAATGAAAGATCTCAAGCAGCGGTTAGGCAACATCGTCATCGGCTATACCTACGATGGCAAGACCTTGCAGGCGCGCGACCTGAAGGCGCATGGTGCCATGGCGGTTCTGCTCAAGGATGCCATCCGGCCAAATCTGGTACAGACGCTGGAACACACGCCGGCGATTGTCCATGGTGGGCCTTTCGCCAATATTGCGCACGGCTGCAACTCGGTGATCGCGACCAAGCTCGGCCTCAAGCTGGCGGATTACGTCGTGACCGAAGCCGGTTTCGGCGCCGATCTCGGTGCCGAAAAATTCATCGACATCAAGTGCCGCAAATCCGGCTTGCGGCCGGATGCATGCGTGGTGGTGGCGACCATCCGCGCACTGAAATATCACGGTGGCGTCGAGGTGGCGGAGCTGGAGATCGAAAACCTGACGGCGCTGGAGCAGGGACTCGCCAATTTGCGCAAGCATGTCGAGAATGTCACGCGGCACTATGGTTTGTCCTGTGTCGTTGCCATCAACCGTTTCAATGCAGATACCGACGCCGAGATCACACTGGTTCGCAAGCATCTTGCAGAACTGGGCGTCAGTGTCGTGCTTGCCGAACACTGGGCTAAAGGCGGTGAGGGTGCGGTGGATCTGGCACATGAAGTGGTCCGCCTGATAGAGAATAACCAGAGCGCCATGCAGTTCGTCTATGAAGATGGCGATCAGTTGTGGGAGAAAGTGCGCAAGGTGGCTACCCGGATTTATGGCGCGGCCGATGTGCATGCGCCAAGAAGGTTGCGCGTGCAGATTGAACAGTTACAGGCCGATGGCTATGGCCATTATCCGATCTGTGTGGCGAAGACGCAGTACTCGTTCTCGACCGATGCCAGCGCCAGGGGTGTCGTGCAAGGGCATGTGATTACCATACGAGCCGTTAGATTGTGTGCGGGCGCAGAATTTGTCGTCATGATCTGCGACGACATCATGACCATGCCCGGCCTGCCGAAAGTGCCCTGTGCTACACGCATTGATATCGATGATGAGGGGCGGGTCAGCGGACTCTATTAATGCTCTTTGTCATGCAGGCAGATGCATGCTCATGGATGAAAGGCTTTACTAATGAGATGTAAAAAAAGCGGCCTTGCGGCCGCTAAAGGGGAGGAATATGATTATTTGATAGTAAGTTTTTTTGCCGAGCTGACGGTCTTTTTTGGTAGCACCAGTTCCAGAACGCCGTCCTTGTACTGTGCTTCAGCTTGAGCTTCGTCGATTTCGTTTTCCAGTGCAAAGCTGCGTGATACGCTGCCAAAATAGCGTTCACTGCGCAGAACTCGAGCGCCTTCCTTCACTTCACTTTCCTTGCGGACTTCTGCACTGATGCCGACCTGGTTGCCATCAATCGTGACATGGATATTTTCTTTGGTCACACCGGGAATCTCGGCATGGACCGTGTAATTCTTTTCATGCTCTTCGACGTCAATTTTGATTTGTGGCTGAGCGTTGTTTTCAATGCGAACCGGGCGAAAGAACCCCCGGAATACTTCATCAAATGGATCCAGGCTTGTTACACTGAACGGGTCATTGCGAGTTATGTTGGCCATCTGCATTTCCTTTCAATCAAGTCAGTTGAATTCAGAACTACGAAAAAACCTCGCTTGCTCGATACGACATGATGCTTGGACAGAATATCCAGACCTCAGCAAGCTACCTGATTGCAACATTGGGCAAAACTTGAAAAATTCAAGGGGTTTGAAAGCCCCTTGAGAGATTTTTTTGATTTGCCCTTAGATTTTTTTCCAGAACACCTTGGAGCGGCGCTGCAGGTTGTAGAGATTCTGCCGCTGTGGCGGCAAACTGCTGACATCCTGTTCAATAAAGCCGCGCTCCAGAAACCAGTGCTCGGTGCGGGTGGTAAGTACGAAAATGGACTGCAGGCCGGATTCTTTGGCTTCCTGCTCGCAATACTTCAACAGCCTGTCACCCCGTCCGCCGCGACGGAATCCGGGGTGCACTGCCATGCAGGCCAGTTCGGCTGTTTTTTTCTGCGGAAACGGATAGAGCGCGGCGCAACCGATGATGCGACTGTCATGCTCCATGACATGGAAATGGCTGATTTCCATTTCCAGCCGCTCACGCCCGCGCCGGACCAGCACACCCTCGGCTTCCAGCGGCTCTATCAGTTGCAGGATACCACCAACATCGCCGATCTCGGCCTGGCGCATGGATTCCAGCGGCTCTTCGGTAATCATGGTGCCGATACCGTCGTGGGTGAACAACTCCTGCAGAATGGCGCCATCGACATGGCGGCTGATCAGATGCGTACGCGCAACGCCGTTGTCCGAAGCTTTAATGGCAGCAGGCAGGTAATACTTTTCGTCTTCAGTGATGTTCTGGTCGCCTTTTTCTCCAATGTGCCGCAACAGATTCTGTGCCTTGTGAGCGGTCATTTCCCGCAGTAGTTCGCCGCGTGCATTATGTACTCCTGGCGTATCGATCAGAAAGATCAGCTTGTCTGCATCCAGCGCAATCGCCGCGTTGACTGCCACATCTTCCAGTGACAGGTTGAACACTTCGCCGGTCGGAGAGTAGCCCATGGGCGAGAGCAGTACCAGTTCGCCGTCATCCAGTCTTTTCTGGATGCCGGTTGCATCAACCCGACGTACCGTGCCAGTGTGCTGCAAATCAACGCCGTTGAGTACGCCCAATGGTTTTGCTGTGACAAAATTGCCGCTGGCTACCCGGATGTCCGAGCCGGCCATGGGCGAATTGACCAGCCCCATGGAAAGCAGCGCTTCGATTTCCACGCGTACGGCACCATTGGCCTCTTTCACCGCCTGCATGGCCTCGTCGTCAGTAACGCGCAGACCATCTACTATTCTGGTTTCGCTTCTGTTTTTTTTCAGACGCGACTCGATTTGCGGGCGCGAGCCATGGACCAGCACCAGACGGACTTCCAGGCTGGCGAGCAGGTTGAGATCATGGGATAAGGCGACAAACTGGCCGTCTTCGACTACCTCGCCACCAAATGCGATGACAAAGGTGCGGCCACCAAACGCATGGATGTAGGGTGCGGCAGAACGGAACCAGCGCACGAATTCCTGTGGCCTTTGCAACTGTATCTGAGTGGATGTCTGGCTGGCTGGCGTGCTGGCTGCTTCCGACTGCGAATAGAGAAAGGCGGGCGTGCAGTCGAGAGCGGTACAAAGTCGTCTCAGCATCGCTTCGGAAACGCCTTGCACGCCTCGCTCAATACGGGAAAGGTTGCCGCTGTCGGTCTCGACCTGTTGGGCGAGTGTCTGCAAGGTGAGCCCCAGCGTCTTGCGCCGCTTGCGAATTGCGTTTCCGATGGACATAGAATAACCAAATATGCGTTAAAAGCATATTTTTATATAAATATATGGAAATTGCAATTAATTAAAGTCACCCCACAGGGTTTGCAGGGATGAGATTGCAGTGAGCGCAGCAGATTCGGTGCGCAAGATGCGATTGCCCAGTCGGATGGGGGTGAATTCGTGATCGGTCGCGAGGCTGATTTCATCCTCAGTCAGGCCGCCTTCGGCACCAATCAGCAACTGGATGGTGCCTGCCGGTTTTGCTAGCGCATTGAGGGTTTGCGGGGCCCTGGGCGAAAGTATGATTCTGAGGGCTGCGGCCTCGGATTGCCCCAGCCATTGTGGCAGCGAGATTGCCGGTCTGACTTCGGGAATGATCGAGCGTCCGCATTGTTCGCAGGCCGAAATGACCACGTTCTGCCAGTGTTCGCGCCGCTTTTCGGCGCGCTCGCCAGAGAGTTTGACCACGCTGCGCTGGCTGGAAACAGGTTGAATCGCAGTGACGCCAAGTTCCACGGCCTTCTGTATCGTGAAGTCCATGCGATCGCCGGAAGAGATGGCCTGAATCAGCGTGATATTAAGCGGTGACTCGCAGGGGTTGGCACTGACGGATTTTACCTTGGCACTGACCTCGCTCTTGCTCATGTAGGTTAATTCGCACAGATAATCGTTGCCATCGCCGTTAAACAATACGGCGCTGTCGCCCACCTTCATGCGTAATGCACGACTGGCGTGCACGGCAGCGTTATCCGAAAGCTTGATGAGGGCACCGGGTGCAAGTTTTTCAGCTGAATAAAATCGAGGCATGGGGGTGAATGAGCAAGGTTTTCAAGCCAGGCAGCAGTGTTAAAATGAAGCCTAATTCTAATTGAAGGAGTCGTTCAGATGGCAAGTCTTAACCCACCGATTTGTGATTTTGGCTGGAAAGCGCCTGAATTCAGGCTGTTTGGTGTCGACGGAAAGTACTGGACACTGGAGGATATTCGCGGTCCCAAGGGCACGCTGGTGATGTTTATCTGCAATCATTGCCCCTATGTAAAGGCAATTCGTGAACGTCTGGTGGCTGACCTGCTTGAGCTCCAGGAGTTGGGCATCAACGCCATTGCCATCTCTTCGAACGACTGGATCAATTACCCGGAAGATTCCTACGAAAACATGCAGGCCATGGCGAAGGAGTTCAACTTCTCTTTCCCTTATGTGCTGGATGAAACGCAGGAAGTGGCCAAGGCTTATAACGCAGTATGTACACCGGATTTTTTCGGCTTCAATGCGGACCTGGAGCTGCAGTACCGTGGCCGCTTCGATGATCAGCGCCGTGAGACGACGCCGAATCCGAATCCGACGCGCGACTTGTTCAAGGCCATGAAGCAAATAGCAGAAACCGGCCAGGGACCGCGCGAGCAGATTTCGTCTATCGGCTGCTCCATTAAATGGCGCGAAGATGTAGCATGACCCGGGTTCTCAAGGAGTTTGAGCGACTGGCTTTTAGTTGCTGAAAATCACTAACTAGGCAATAATTACGCACTACACCCCCGACCATAACAAAGAAATAGCGGCAAAGTAATAGCGTCGGCGATATCCTGTACTGAGGGGGAGGATTCCAAGAATTTGAGCGGGGCCGGTTGTCTGACACAAGTGTCGGCAGTCTGCCTTTTCTCTATTAAACCCGGTTTGAAAGATGAGGGAGATTGAAATGGCAACTCGTAAAGATTTAGCAAATGCCATCCGTGCACTGTCCATGGATGCGGTCCAGAAAGCAAATTCTGGTCACCCAGGCGCCCCTATGGGCATGGCAGAAATTGCCGAAGTTGTGTGGAACCACAACCTGAGCCACAACCCGACGAACCCGCAGTGGGCTAACCGCGACCGCTTCGTGCTGTCTAACGGTCATGGTTCCATGCTGATCTACTCACTGCTGCATCTGACCGGCTACGATGTCTCCATCGATGACATCAAGACCTTCCGCCAACTGCATTCCAAGTGCGCAGGCCACCCAGAATACGGTTATGCACCCGGCGTAGAAACCACCACTGGTCCACTGGGTCAGGGTATCGCCAACGGTGTTGGTTTTGCCATGGCAGAAAAGTTATTGGCAGACCAGTTCAACAAGCCTGGTCACGACATCGTCGACCATTACACTTACGTGTTCCTCGGTGACGGTTGCATGATGGAAGGTGTTTCCCACGAAGCCTGTGCATTGGCCGGCACCTGGGGCCTGGGCAAGCTGGTTGCGTTCTGGGACGACAACGGCATCTCCATCGACGGTCACATTGAAGGCTGGTACACCGACGACACAGCCAAGCGTTTCGAAGCCTATGGCTGGCATGTTCAATCCGTAGACGGTCATGATTCCGCTGCAATTCAAAAAGCTATCGACGAAGCCAAGAAGATCACCGACAAGCCATCCCTGATCTGCTGCAAGACTATTATCGGCAAGGGTTCCCCGAACAAGTGCGGCTCTCATGATTGCCACGGTTCTGCGCTGGGTGATGACGAAGTTGCAGCTACCCGGGCCAATATTGGCTGGAATCATGCGCCATTCGTTATACCAGCTGATGTTTATGAAGGCTGGGATGCCAAGGCCAAGGGCGCCAAGCTCGAAAATGACTGGAATGCGAAGTTTGATGCTTATGCCAAAGCTTACCCGGATGCCGCTGCTGAGTTCAAACGCCGCATGGCTGGCGAATTACCAGCTAACTGGAAGGCTGCGACTGATGCATTGATTGCATCAACCAATGAAAAGGCTGAAGGCGTTGCTACTCGCAAGGCTTCACAAAATGTAATTACTGCCCTGGCTGGCGTGCTGCCAGAGTTTCTGGGCGGCTCTGCTGACTTGACAGGTTCTAACTTGACAGCAGCCCCAAGCTTCACACATGTCTCTGGCAAAAAGCCAGGCAATTACATCTCTTACGGTGTGCGCGAGTTCGGTATGTTCGCCATCATGAATGGTATGGCACTGCACGGTGGATTGCTGCCATTCGGCGGTACTTTCCATATGTTCTCTGATTATGCCAAGAATGCATTGCGTATGGCGGCATTGATGAAACAACGCACCATCGCAATATTGACTCATGACTCTATCGGTCAAGGCGAAGATGGCCCTACTCATCAGCCAGTTGAAAACACTTCCGGCCTGCGTTACATCCCTCGTATGGACGTATGGCGTCCAGGTAGTTCTACTGAAACTGCGGCTGCATGGGTAGCCGCTGTTGAGCGCATGGACGGCCCGTCCAGTTTGGTGCTGAGCCGTCAGAATGTGGCAGGCATCAAACATGATACAGCGCACTTCGCCCTGATCCGCAAGGGTGGCTATGTATTCTCTGACGTGGCTGGCAAGGCTGATGTCATCATCATCGCTAACGGCTCGGAACTGGATCTGGCAGTGAAGGCGGCAGCTGAACTGAACGCTGCCGGCACCAAGGTGCGTGTGGTTTCCATGCCGTCCACCAACGTGTTTGACCGCCAGGATCAGGCATACCGCGATAGCGTACTGACTCCAGGTGTGAAGCGTGTGGCGGTCGAAGCTGCGCATCCGGACTTCTGGCGCAAATATGTCGGTCTGGAAGGCGCAGTCGTCGGAATCGATACCTTTGGCGAGTCTGCTCCAGGTGGTGTGCTGATGAAGCACTTCGGCTTCACTGTTGAAAACGTGGTCAAGACAGTCAAGAGCATTCTGTAACGAAAACCCATATCTCGGTGGAGGCTGACGTGCTTTCAAGTGTGAACGTTAAGCGTACTTGAGCGCGCGGCCGAAAACTGAATTTGAATGCCTTAGCTACCATGAAGTCTGCCCTGTGATTTTTAAGGGCAGCACGAAAAGAGCCTCGTAAGAGGCTCTTTTCATTTCTGCTGCTTAACGTCCGCTTAATCACAGGGTAATAATTTTTTAGCCTGTGATGCTGCCATCGCAGGTTGGGATGCTGTAAAATCAGGACTGTAAAGCTTATTGAATTCATTCAACATTTCAGGGGAAACCCGGAGTGACTCAAACTGCTTTGTTGTTTGGGTGTTCATTAGAAAACGTTCAGGCTGGGAAAATTTAACATGGCTATTCGAGTTGCAATCAACGGATTTGGTCGTATCGGCCGCATGGCTTTACGGGCGGCGATCAAGGATTTCAAGAGTATTGAAGTGGTCGCTATCAACGACTTGCTGGAGCCGGACTATCTGGCCTACCTGCTGAAACATGATTCCGTGCATGGACGTTTCAAGGGCGAGGTGACCGTGGAGGGCAGCCATCTGGTAGTCAATGGCAAGAAAATCCGCCTGACTGCCGAGAAAGATCCGGTCAACCTGAAATGGGACGAAGTCGGCGTGGATGTTGTGGTCGAATGTACCGGGTTTTTCCTGACGGAAGAAACTTGTCAGAAGCATATAGCAGCAGGTGCGAAAAAGGTCGTGCAGTCCGCACCATCCAAGGACGATACACCGATGTTCGTCTATGGCGTGAATCATCATGATTACAAGGGCGAGGCTATTGTTTCTGCTGCGTCCTGTACCACCAATGGTCTGGCACCGGTTGTCAAGGTGCTGCACGACAATTTCGGCATCAAGCGCGGCCTGATGACGACGGTGCACGCTGCCACCGCGACCCAGAAAACCGTCGATGGCCCATCCAACAAGGATTGGCGTGGAGGCCGCGGTATTCTGGAAAATATCATTCCATCATCGACCGGTGCAGCCAAGGCGGTCGGCAAGGTGATTCCATCGCTGAACAAGAAGCTGACCGGCATGGCATTTCGTATTCCGATTTCGGATGTTTCCGTCGTTGATCTGACTTGTGAGTTGAACACGGAAACCACTTACGAGCAGATCGTCGCTGCGATGAAGGCAGCTTCGGAAAGTGGCCCGCTGAAGGGCGTACTCGGCTTTACCGATGAGAAGGTGGTTTCCACCGATTTTCGTGGCGATGCTTGTGCATCGGTTTTTGACGCTGGCGCCAGTATCCAGCTTGATCCGACCTTCGTTAAGATCGTTGCCTGGTATGACAACGAGTATGGGTATACCTGCAACATGATGCGTCTGGTCGAGCACATCGCCTGATTTGGCAATTACGCGGGCGAATCGCAGTGTTGCACGTATGCGCCAACATTCGCCGCACTGAATGTGCTGCCTCGTTTTGTGCACTCTGCGCGGTTTGAGGTAGTCGTCCTGATGGGCAACCTCTTGCGGCTGTGGCATCACAAGGTCGCGATGCCGGAGTGGGCCCTTGACGGGCATAACCCTTGCGGTTGCCCTTCATCCCGCTCGCTTGTTAACTCAGCTCGAGATTGCAATATGAATTCATTTGGGGAGTAGAAATGTCAGTAATCAAAATGACCGATCTTGATTTGCGAGGCAAGCGTGTGTTCATCCGCTCCGACCTGAATGTACCAGTCAAGGATGGCAAGGTCATTTCCGATGCTCGCATTACGGCATCCCTGCCAACTATTGAGTTTGCTCTCAAGGCCGGGGCCAAGGTCATGGTGACCTCGCATCTTGGGCGTCCGGAAGAAGGTGTGTTTTCTGCAGAAAATTCGCTGCAACCGGTGGCCGATGTGATGGCCGCCAAATTGGGCAAGCCGGTACGACTGGTCAGGGATTGGGCGGATGATGGTTTTGATGTGGCAGAAGGTGAGCTGGTGCTGCTGGAAAACTGCCGATTCAATAAAGGCGAAAAAAAGAACCTTGATGAAACGTCACAAAAATACGCCAGGCTCTGTGATGTTTTCGTTATGGATGCTTTCGGCACGGCGCATCGTGCCGAGGCTTCGACCTACGGTATTGCCAGATTCGCCCCGGTGGCGGCAGCGGGCATGCTGCTGGTGGATGAGCTGGATGCCTTGACCAAGGCCTTGCTCAATCCCGCCCGCCCTATGGTGGCGATTGTCGGCGGCAGCAAGGTTTCGACCAAACTGACCGTGCTGGAAAGCCTGGCAGAGAAGGTTGATCAACTGGTGGTGGGTGGTGGTATCGCCAACACCTTCCTCAAGGCGGCTGGTCATGAAGTCGGTAAGTCCTTGTGTGAAGGCGAACTGGTACCGACGGCGAAGATGCTGATGGAAAAGATGGCCAAACGTGGTGCAGCGGTGCCGATTGCGGTGGATGTGATCTGCGGCAAGCAGTTTGACGCCAATGAACCGGCGGTATTGAAGGATGCCGCAGACGTAACAGCGGACGATATGATTTTCGATATTGGCCCGAAATCGGCTAAAGAATTGGCGGATATCATCATGCATGCTGGTACAGTGGTCTGGAATGGCCCGGTTGGTGTTTTTGAGTTCGATCAGTTTGGTGCCGGAACCAGAACCATCGCAGAAGCCATCGCCAAAACCAGTGCGTTTACGCTGGCCGGCGGCGGTGACACGATTGCCGCGATTCAGAAATATGACATTTATGACCAAGTGTCCTATATTTCTACCGCCGGCGGCGCATTCCTGGAGTTTCTGGAAGGCAAGACTTTGCCTGCCGTTGAAATCCTCGAACAGCGTGCCAAAGGCTAGAGTTTCTTCAAGCAGCACAAGGAAGGGGCTCGTTTGGGCCCCTTTTTATTTAAGCAAGCATTACTGACAGGCAGGAAATCAATTGAGTATACGTAAAACCAAAATTGTCGCCACACTCGGGCCAGCCTCCAGTAGCGAGGAGACCATTGCGCGCATGATCGTGGCCGGTGTCGATGTCGTGCGACTCAACTTCTCGTACGGCACCGCCGAAGAGCATATACAACGTGCAGCACTGGTGCGCTCGATAGCCGTCAAGCTGGGTCGACCGGTTGGTGTGTTGTGCGATCTGCAGGGTCCGAAGATTCGTATCGGTAAATTCGAATTGGGCAGTATTACCTTGCAGCCCGGGGACAAGTTCACCCTGGATGCCGAATGTAGTCTAGGCAACCAGCAGTGTGTGGGACTCGACTACAAGACTCTGCCGCAGGAGGTTGAGCCGGGTGTCATACTGCTGCTGGACGACGGGCGCATAGTCATGGCGGTGGACAAGGTCGAGAAGTCCCGTGTTCACTGTATGGTGATTACTGGCGGCGTGTTATCCAATCATAAGGGCATCAATCGTCAGGGTGGCGGGCTTTCTGCCGCGGCATTGACTGACAAGGATAAACGGGATATCAAGACCGCCGTGGCATTAGAGGCGGATTTTATTGCACTTTCCTTTCCTCGCTGCGGTAAGGACGTGCTTGATGCCAGAAAACTGGTAAAGAAAGCGGGCGGTACTGCCAGTATCATTGCCAAGATTGAGCGGGCGGAAGCAGTTGAGGCGTTGGAGGAAATCATTGATGCCTCCGATGTGATTATGGTGGCACGCGGAGATCTGGGTGTGGAAGTCGGTGATGCTGCTGTACCGGGCTTGCAGAAACGTATGATTCGCATGGCGCGGGCGCGGAACAAGGTGGTGATCACGGCAACCCAGATGATGGAATCCATGGTCAATAACCCGATCCCGACTCGGGCCGAGGTTTCAGATGTGGCCAATGCTGTGCTGGATGGTACCGATGCGGTGATGCTGTCGGCTGAAAGCGCCGTCGGGCAGTATCCGCTGCAGGCGGTCTCGGCCATGCATCGCGTCTGCCTTGAGGCGGAGCAGGAATATCTGGCCCAGGATAGTTCGCAGCACAATCATGTGGAATTCCAGCGCGTGGATGAAGCGATTGCAATGGCAGCCATTTATACAGCCAGGCATCTCAAGGTCAAGGCGATTGCGGCATTGACCCAGTCAGGAGCCTCTGCGCAGTGGTTGTCCCGCGGCGATGCCGAAGTGCCGATCTATGCACTGTCACCGGAAAAAACCGCCAGACGTAAGTTGACGCTGTATCGTGGAGTCTATCCTTTCCCGATCGATCAGACTGACATGGGCCGCGACATGATACTGCGCGAGATGGAAAACACTTTGCTACGGAATGCTGTTGTTCAGCAGGGCGATCTGGTGCTGATGACCTTTGGCGAACCGATCGGCGAAGCGGGTGATACCAATACCATGCGTATTATCAAGGTCGGCCAGCAGCCCATCATCGCCAATACTGATAAAAAAGTATGAGATGGCGGCGATTGTGAAATAGAATAAGTTTTCTTCAGTGAACCTAACAAACCATGCAGCCTTTACTCAAAAGCCATATCCCCAGTCTTAAACTCATTAACCAGGGCAAGGTGCGCGACATTTATGATGCCGGTGCGAACACTATGCTGCTGGTGGCAACAGATCGCCTTTCTGCGTTTGATGTGGTGCTACCGACGCCGATTAAGGACAAAGGCGCCATTCTGACGCAGATTGCCAATTTCTGGTTTAAGAAACTCGATCACATCGTGCCGAATCATCTGACCGGAATAGCCCCACAATCCCTGGTGCAGAATGCGGCCGAGAAGGCGCAGTTGGGCAAGCGTGCAATCGTTGTGAAAAAACTCAAGCCGCTACCAATCGAAGCAATCGTGCGCGGGTATCTGGCCGGTTCAGGCTGGAAGGAATACAAGGCCAGTGGCACAGTCTGTGGCATCACGTTGCCAGCCGGCCTGCAGGAGGCTGCACCGTTGCCGGAGCCGGTATTTACACCGTCGAGCAAGGCTGAGGTGGGCGACCATGACATTAATATCACGCAGCAGCAGGCAGCCGATCTGCTTGGCGCGGAACTGGCCAGAAAAGTGGCGGATGTCAGTATCCAGCTATACAAGGAGGCAGCGCAGTATGCCCTGACCAAGGGCATTATCATTGCTGACACCAAGTTTGAGTTCGGTCTGGATGAGGCAGGTCAGCTTTATCTGATTGATGAGGTGCTGACACCCGACTCATCGCGGTTCTGGCCTGCGGACCAGTATGTGATCGGAAGGAATCCACCCAGTTACGACAAGCAGTATGTGCGTGACTGGCTCGAGGCTTCGGGTTGGGACAAGACGCCACCTGGCCCTGAATTACCCGCCGATGTGGCCGCTAAAACCAGTGAAAAATATCGCGAGGCTTTTCACAAGCTCACCGGATCCGCGTTCTCTGCAGATTGAAAATCAGTTCACGGTTGAAGCAGTTTGCTCGACGCCTGAAAACGGAGCTGGTTTTGTACCAGCTGGTAATGCGGCATCCACAAACGCCAATAATAGCCAGGATGCTGCTCTGGCTGGCGGTGGGCTATATGTTGTTGCCATTTGACCTGATTCCGGATTTTATACCGGTGATCGGTCAGTTGGATGACCTGGTCATAGTCCCCAGCCTGATATATTTAGCCCTGAAAATTATTCCTGCAGAACTGATTCATGCATGCAGAGCGCAATTAGAAGAAAGTGGTGTGGTATGAGTAGCATGGAGAAATTAGTAGAAGGATATCAGCGTTTTCATGATCACTATTTCGCTGCTGAGGGTCGGCAGATTTTTGCCGAGCTGACTTTAGGCCAAAACCCCGGTACGCTGGTAATCGCCTGCTCTGATTCTCGCGTGGACCCGGCAATCGTGATGGATTGCAAGCCGGGCGATCTGTTCGTTGTGCGTAACGTGGCGAATCTGGTGCCACCTTATGAAAAAGGTGGCGGTTACCATGGCGTCAGTGCAGCATTGGAGTTTGCCGTCTGTACGCTGCGTGTGGAAAACATAATCGTGCAGGGGCATCGACAGTGTGGCGGCATCAAAGCCTTGTTTGACGGCATTCCAGAGGGCCAGGGCGGCGAATTTATCAAGCCTTGGGTCAATATGGCAAAACGCGCAGCCGAGCGTGTGCGTGCAGCGTATCCGCAGGCGAGCGATGAGCAGAATCTCTGCAATTGCGAGATGGCCGGCATTCTTGTCTCTCTGGAAAACCTGCGGACATTCCCCTTCATCCAGAAGCGCATGCAAGAGGGCCAGCTCAAGCTGCATGGCTGGTATTTTGATATCGTCAGTGGCGAGATGCATGCCTATAACGAAGATAATCTCAAGTTTGAGCCGCTAATAGCCTGATTTTGCAGGTGTGATTCGCGTATAATCTCGCATTTTTCGCAGGAAACAGCAATATGTCACTCAATCTGGTGCCCTCCGGTAATGATTTGCCGGATGACTTTAATGTCATCATTGAAATCCCCATGCAGGGCGATCCCGTCAAATACGAAGTCGACAAGGATAGCGGCGCTATTTTTGTAGATCGTTTCATGGGCACTGCGATGCAGTATCCAACCAATTACGGATATATTCCGCATACTCTGTCTGAAGATGGCGACCCGGTAGATGTGCTGGTGTTGACCCCTGTGCCGTTGCTACCAGGTGTCGTTGTCCGTTGCCGTCCGTTGGGTGTATTGAAGATGACGGATGAAGCTGGTCCTGATGCCAAGGTTTTTGCCGTGCCGGTTGAGAAGGTTTGTGGACTGTATAACCACCTTAAGATCTATCAAGATGTCTCTGAATGGCGCCTTAATATCATTGCCCACTTCTTTGAGCACTACAAGGACCTGGACAAGGGCAAATGGGTCAAGATTGATGGTTGGGCAGGTATTGATGAAGCTCGTAAAGAAATACTCTCTGGTGTTGATAGATTTAACAAGGCGAAAGTCAAACCGGCCTTCTAATTGTGGGAACTACCCAATACAAAGGGCGGCCTCGGCCGCCCTTTGTATTTCATGCAACTGTGGTCTTTGTTGTTTGCGAATCTGTTAAAGCAGCGGCACAATCAGCAGGGCCACGATGTTGATGATCTTGATGAGAGGATTGATCGCCGGGCCGGCCGTATCCTTGTAAGGGTCGCCAACAGTGTCGCCAGTTACAGCTGCTTTGTGGGCTTCGGAACCTTTGCCACCGTGGTGGCCGTCCTCGATGTATTTCTTCGCATTATCCCAGGCCCCGCCGCCGGTGCACATGGAAATGGCCACAAACAGGCCGGTGACGATGGTGCCCATCAGCAGGCCACCAAGTGCTACCGGGCCCAGCAGCAAGCCAACTGCGATGGGCGCGGCTACAGGCAAGAGTGATGGAATCATCATTTCCTTGATGGCGGCCGTGGTCAGCATATCGACAGCCTTGCCGTACTCGGGCTTGCCAGTGCCTTCCATGATGCCTGGAATCTCGCGGAACTGACGACGCACTTCTTCCACAACCGCCCCGGCTGCACGGCCGACAGCTTCCATCGCCAAGGCGCCGAAGAGAAAGGGGATCAGGCCGCCGATGAACAGTCCGATAATAACCATCGGGTCGCTCAAGTCAAAGCTGGATGCCAGACCCACACTTTCCAGCTTGTGCGTGTAGTCGGCAAACAGCACCAGTGCTGCCAGCCCGGCAGAACCAATTGCATAGCCTTTGGTCACGGCTTTTGTGGTGTTGCCGACCGCGTCCAGCGGGTCAGTCACATCACGCACGTTGCTGGGCAGCTCCGCCATTTCTGCAATGCCGCCAGCGTTGTCAGTGATCGGGCCGTAAGCGTCCAGCGCAACGACGATACCCGCCATGCTCAACATCGCGGTCGCAGCAATGGCTACGCCATAAAGCCCGGCCAGTTCGTAGGAGGCAAAGATGGCAACGCAAACAGAAAGCACAGGCCATGCTGTTGATTTCATCGAGATGCCGATGCCGGCGATGATGTTGGTTGCGTGACCGGTGGTGGAAGCCTGTGCGATATGCTGAACGGGCTTGTAATCGGTACCGGTGTAATACTCGGTGATCCAGACCAGTGCAGCGGTCAGGAGCAGGCCGACGGCAGTGGCACCCCATAGGGCATTTACGCTGACCAGGTCGCCGCCGGTGGTGACGCCATCAGGAAAGACGTAGCTGGTAACGAAATAGAAAGCAATCAGAGACAGCATGCCAGCAACTGCTAGACCCCTATAAAGAGCTGGCATGACATTCTTCATGGTCGGTTTGGCCTTGACGAAAAAGCAGCCGATGATCGATGCCACAATCGAGACTGCCCCTAGCAGCAATGGATAAATGATGCCGTTGGCGCCAGCGCCGGTAATCATCAGGCTACCTAACACCATGGTGGCGATGATGGTCACGGCATAGGTTTCAAACAGGTCGGCAGCCATGCCTGCACAGTCGCCGACATTGTCACCGACGTTGTCGGCAATCACGGCCGGGTTGCGCGGATCGTCCTCAGGGATACCCGCCTCAACCTTGCCGACCAGATCGGCACCCACATCAGCGCCCTTGGTGAAAATACCACCACCCAGACGGGCAAAGATGGAGATCAGAGATGAGCCGAAGGCCAGGCCGATCAGCGGATTCAGGTCTTCTGCCGCTTCTGCGCCGAGAAAAATGTAAAAGCCCGTAACGCCCAGCAGCCCAAGTCCAACTACCAGCATGCCGGTGATAGCGCCACCCTTGAAGGCGACGTCCAATGCCGGGACGATGCCTTTAGTCGCCGCCTGTGCCGTGCGCACATTGGCCTTGACCGAGACATTCATGCCGATAAAGCCGCAGGCGCCGGATAACACTGCGCCAACGACAAAACCTAGTGCCGTATTCAGGCCAAGGAAAATGCCGATGAGGATAGCGAGCACTAATCCGACGACTGCGATGGTTTTATATTGGCGCGCCAGATAGGCGGCGGCACCTTGTTGAATCGCACCTGCAATTTCTTGCATGCGAGCGTTGCCAGCTGGCAGTGAAAAGATCCATTTACTCATGATTGCGCCGTAGATTACGGCGAGTAAGGCACTTGCAATTGCTAATATCAGTCCAGCAGACATCGACTTCTCCCTCTTCTTTTTAAATGAATTGAGAACCTCGGGCGTTGCTTCTTGTTATATGTAGCGATATTTCAAATGACGATTGCGGTGGCGATGTTCTGCCGGTTGCGCCGAGTAATTCTCCTCAAGACTAACGAACGAATATTGCTGCGAGGCCATTATTTCATTTTTAGCTGGCGCTCACAATGACTAGACCTTTTCGGGTGCGCGTGAGCAGAAGAGCAGCAGTTTAGAGCATGCCCCAAAGCATCTTGAATCCAACCAGATAAAGAAGTATGGCGAAGGCGCGCTTGAGTGTCATGGCGGGCAACCGCTGGGCTAGTTTGGCTCCCAGTGGCGCAGCCAATGCACTCGCCAGCGCGATGCTGATCATCGCCGGAAGAAAAACATAACCCAGACTGTACGGAGGAAGTTGCGGAGTGCCCCAGCCGTTGAGCATGAAGCCCAGCGTGCCAGACAGCGCTATTGGCAAACCTATGGCCGCAGATGTGCCTATGGCTTTTTTGACGGGAATGTTGCAGTAAATTAGCAAAGGTACAGACAGTGATCCACCTCCAATGCCAACCAGGCTCGAAACTGTGCCGATGATTGTGCCGGTTAGGCCAATACCCAAAAGCCCGGGCAGTCTTCGTCTGGGATTCGGGCTGATGTTCAGGATCAGTTGCGTGGCTATAACAAAGACGAAGACTGCGAAAATAGCCCTGAGCCAGGCGGTCTGAAGGTTTGCTGCCAATATCGACCCCAGCAATGTACCGCCTACTATGCCGATTGTAATGCGGCCTACCACAGACCAGTCGACATTCGCGTTATGGTGGTGGGCGCGTGCCGAAGAGATGGAGGTGAATATGATGGTAGCGAGGGACGTCCCCAGTGCCATATGCATGATATGTTCCTGCGGAAACGCCAGCGTGGTAAATACCAGACCAAGTATGGGAACAATGATGAGTCCGCCGCCAACACCGAACAGCCCGGAAAGGATGCCGGCTATGGAGCCTGCAAAAAGGTAGGTGAAAATATCCATGTGTTCCACAGCGGATGCGATGAGAGTGGCCCGGGCTGGCTATTTTTCGGACAAGTGGGCAGAAAGTCTTTTCAATGAGGCGGCCAGCGGTGAATCATCTTCAAGCTGGCCGGCCAGTTTCTCGAGTTCGGTAGCGGCAAAAGCACTGAGTCTACGTACAGATTTCGGAGGCTTGTTCGGGCTAGATTGGACTTGCACTAGAACCCGAATTGAAGTAACTTCTAGGCCGTGCTTTTGTAAGTTAGTCAATAGACTAGGTAACAAAAGCTTAACTTTTGCAGCTACCGCACCATTGCTGGCATAAACCGTCAGTCGCTTGTGATTGATGCCGCCGGTTTGAGTGTAAGGTTTGAGCGTTTCTGGCGCGACCGCATCCCATATTTTCTGGCATGTGGCCAAATTCTGTGCTTGGCTGGAAATCAGCGCCAGGTCGGCGTTGTTTCTAAGAAAAGAATGGATGCGCTGCATGCGGAAAACCCTCCCAAAAGGGGAATTGATTGAATATTATTTTTATGTCCAACAACATGGCAAAAGCGAAAACGCTGACCATGTTGCAAATAGTACTGATTTTGCTCGCCGTGTCAGCTTTATCCGTTGCTCTGACCTTGGCTATTATCGTGCCGCAGGCCGACGGTCGCAACAGTCCGGTTAAATCTCTGTTGCCCTCACAGCTTCAGTTCACGCTGCATCATCCACAGAAGCATCTTGATGCGCTTGCACTTCAACTCGGTGAAATGCGCGCACGAGTCATGCGACTGGATGCGCTCAGTGCCAGGCTGGCCGAGATGGCCGGGATTAAAGAGCGGGAACTGGAAGCGATTCCGCCACCCGCAGCAGGCGGCCCACAAGTAAACATCGAAGACGTGACTGAAACGCAATTGCAGGATGACATCACTGAGCTTTCTGCATTGATTGAAGTTAAAAGTGATCGCCTCAATATGCTGGAGGTGATGTTATTACAGCAAACCATGCAGCAAAGCATGCTGCCCGATACTAGTCCAATTGGCGTTGGCTATAACTCATCCAGTTTTGGCCGAAGAGCAGACCCGTTTACAGGCCGTACAGCATTTCATGAGGGGCTGGATTTCACGGCGACCGTGGGAACACCTATCTATGCGGCTGCAGGTGGTGTTGTGACGGTCTCCGAGCAGATGCCTGACTATGGTAAAATCGTCAAGATCAGCCATGGTGCCGGCATGGAAACACGATACGCTCACGCTTCCGAACTACTGGTCAGTGTCGGTCAAGTGGTGAAGAAAGGGCAAATGATCGCCCGGGTTGGCAGTACTGGCCGCTCCACCGGCCCGCATCTGCATTTTGAGGTTCGGCGGGATGGCGCTCCACTGGATCCACGTAAGTTTTTGCAGCGATCTGCTGCAAAGGTCGCTGCGTTACAGAACTGAAATTTTTATTTTGAAACATATTCATTTTTATATCTAACGGTGCGTTTTATCAAACCCGCCATTTCAACCTAAGAGGTTTCCGCCAACGCGGGAAGTCGGTGTCATTTCATGTTATCCAAGGTGTTCAAAAAAGTTTTTGGTAGCCGCAACGAGCGGTTGGTGAAGCAACTCGCGCTAAAAGTTCAGACAGTTAACGCCATGGAGTCGGCGATGCAGGCGCTGAGTGATGAAGCGCTGAAAGCCAAGACTGACGAATTCAAGCAACGTTACCAGAATGGCGAGAGTCTCGATAAACTGCTGCCGGAAGCATTTGCGGTTGTGCGTGAAGGTAGCCGACGTGTACTGATGATGCGTCATTTCGATGTGCAACTGATCGGCGGCATGGTCTTGCATTCTGGCAAGATTGCGGAAATGCGGACCGGCGAGGGCAAGACTCTGGTGGCGACACTGCCGGCTTACCTCAATGCGCTGGCTGGCAAGGGTGTTCATGTCGTGACGGTCAATGATTATCTGGCCAAACGTGATGCGGAATGGATGTCGCGTTTATATAATTTTCTTGGCTTGACAGTCGGCATCAACCTGTCACAGATGCCGCATGATGAAAAACAGAAGGCCTACGCTGCGGATATCACTTACGGTACCAACAACGAATTCGGCTTTGATTATCTGCGCGATAACATGGTGCATACTGCTGAGGAGCGAGTACAGCGTTCCCTCAGCTATGCACTGATCGATGAAGTAGACTCGATCCTGATCGACGAGGCACGCACACCGCTGATTATTTCCGGCCAGGCGGATGATAGTATCGATCTGTATACACAAATCAACGGCCTTGCCGCCAAGCTCATCCGCCAGACTGAAGAAGAGGGTGAGGGTGATTACTGGGTTGACGAGAAGTCACATCAGGTCACCATGTCTGAACAGGGACACGAACATGCAGAAGCGGTGCTGACAGAAACGGGGTTATTACCTGAAGGTAGCAGTCTCTATGATGCTGGCAACATCAGTCTGGTGCATCACCTTTATGCCGCATTGCGTGCGCAAACGCTCTATCATCGTGATCAGCACTATGTGGTGCGTGATGGCGAGGTCATTATTGTTGACGAGTTTACTGGCCGCATGATGGCTGGCCGACGCTGGTCTGATGGTTTGCATCAGGCAGTTGAAGCAAAAGAAGGCGTCACCATTCAGAAAGAAAACCAGACGCTGGCTTCGATCACTTTCCAGAATTACTTCCGTATGTACGACAAGCTGTCCGGTATGACCGGTACGGCGGATACCGAGGCCTACGAGTTCAATCAGATATACGGTTTGGAAACCATTGTTATCCCAACTCACAGGCCGATGCAACGTGTCGACCAGATGGATAAGGTCTATCGTACTGCGGCAGAAAAGTATCAGGCAGTGATTGAAGACATCAAGGAATGTCAGAAACGTGGCCAGCCAGTACTGGTCGGCACAACCTCAATCGAAAATTCTGAATTGATTGCCAATGTCCTGACCGAGGCCAAGCTGGAACATCAGGTGCTGAACGCCAAACAGCACGAGCGCGAAGCACATATCATTGCACAGGCTGGGCGTCCGGGCATGATTACCATCGCAACCAATATGGCCGGTCGCGGTACCGACATTGTGCTGGGCGGTAATCCGGAGCCGGAGATCATCAGTATTCGTCAAGATGAGAAATTAACCGATCTCGAGAAGGAAAGCCAAATCGCTGCAGCCAAAGCGGAATGGCAAAAGCAGCATGATGCCGTAATTGCGTCTGGTGGTTTGCATATTATCGGTACCGAGCGTCATGAGTCGCGCCGCGTGGATAATCAGTTGCGTGGCCGTTCCGGCCGCCAGGGCGACCCCGGCTCAAGCCGCTTCTATCTGTCACTGGAAGATCAGTTGTTGCGAATCTTCGCGTCCGATCGTGTCTCCGCCATTATGGAGCGCCTGAAGATGCCTGAAGGCGAAGCTATTGAGCATCCATGGGTGACGCGTGCAATTGAGAATGCGCAGCGCAAGGTGGAAGGCCGCAACTTCGATATTCGTAAACAATTGCTGGAATATGACGACGTTGCCAACGACCAGCGCCGTGTGATTTATCAGCAACGCAACGAACTGCTGGAAGCGGTCGATGTGAAAGATACGATTGAAGCCATGCGCGCGGATGTGATGGCGGAAACAATTGCTACTTATATTCCGCCAGATAGCGTGGAAGAGCAGTGGGATGTGCCGGGCCTGGAGAAGGCGTTGATGAACGACATCGGACTGGAATTGCCGCTACAGAAGATGCTGGAAGAGAATCCCGACCTGCACGAAGAAACTTTGCGCGAACGTGTGTTTGATGCGGCTGCAGAAGCCTATGCTGCCAAGGAACAGTTGGCTAGTGCAGATGTCATGCGTCAGTTCGAGCGTGCCGTGATGCTGCAAAGTATTGATAATCACTGGCGCGAGCATTTGGCAGCGCTGGATCATTTGCGTCAGGGCATTCATTTGCGTTCCTATGCGCAAAAAAACCCCAAGCAGGAATACAAGCGCGAGGCGTTCAATCTCTTCAGTGCTTTGCTGGATACAGTGAAACGCGAAGTCACGCAAGTGACCATGCTGGTCAAGGTGAAAACCGAGGCTGACGTTGAGGCGGTTGAGAAGCCAACCGAGCTTGAGAATGTACAGTATCAGCATGCAAATTATGATGAAGCGCTGGCTGCTACCGAATCTGCTGAAGCGGATGCCGATACGTCGGTTCAGCCGTTTGAGCGCCAAGGCATCAAGGTGGGGCGTAATGACCCTTGCCCTTGTGGTTCCGGTAAAAAATACAAACAGTGTCACGGTAAGTTGAGCTAAGACATGACAGACACATCACAAGCCATGGTTTCGCCGTGTATTGGTATTTGCGCCATGAATGAACAGACTGGCCAGTGCGAGGGGTGTTATCGCAGTCTGGAAGAGATACGCGCCTGGTGGGATATGACGGATGATGAACGCAAGCGAGTCATGGAGCAGTTGGAGCAGAGGCAGAGCACAGCACTTGATTTTGACTAAAGAGTTAAAAAAAACAAAAAAACCGGGTACTCCGGTTTTTTTGTTTTATGGCCTTCTCGCAGGATCAGGCTTGACCAAAAGTCATGACATGATTATTTGATACAGACCGCCCGTACCTGTTTCATATCCGTGACACCTTGCAAGACTTTTTCTATACCATCCTGTCTCAGAGTGCGCATGCCTTCTTCCAGGGCAGTGGCAAACATCTCGGCGACCCTGGCATGCTCCTGTATATTCTTTTTGATGGCGTCCGTACCCTCCAGCAGTTCGTGCAGACCGGCACGGCCCTTGTAGCCGGAGCCATTGCATTTTTCGCAACCGGTGGCCTTGTATAAAGTTAGTTGCCCCTTGTCATTGCCAAAGCGCTTCACCCAGTCCTGATAAATGGTTTTGTAAGCATTTTCCGGGTCTTTCTTCCAGTTGCTGGTACTTTTCAGTTCTTCGCAATATTCATTGAGTATGCTCTTGATTTCGCTAGCATCTGGCGTATAGGGTTTTTTGCAGTCGCATAGACGCTTGGCCAGGCGCTGGGCAAGAATGCCAATCAGTGCATCGGCGAAATTGAAAGGATCCATACCCATATCGAGCAGGCGGATGATGGATTCAGGTGCACTATTGGTATGCAAGGTCGCCAATACAAGATGGCCGGTCAGCGAGGCTTCAATGCCGGTAGAAACGGTTTCCTTGTCACGCATTTCACCAACCATGATGACATCAGGGTCGGCACGCAGAAAAGCTTTCATGACCATGGCGAAATCCAGACCGGCCTTTTTGTTGACTTGTACCTGACGCAGACCTTTTTGTGTAATTTCAACCGGATCCTCTGCAGTCCATATTTTGGTTTCCGGTGTATTGATATAGCCCAGCGCCGAGTGTAACGTCGTCGTTTTGCCTGAGCCGGTCGGACCGCAGACGAAGAACAGGCCGTAGGGCTTGGCGATCAGTTCCTTGATTTTGCGGTTGTTGTGTTCGGATAATCCCAGTTTATCGAGTGGAATAGGTTTGCCAGCTGCCAGAATCCGCATGACGATATCTTCCATACCGCCGGCCGTAGGGATGGTCGCGACACGTAATTCGATATCCAGCGGACCGAATTTCTTGAATTTGATCTTGCCATCCTGCGGCCTGCGACGCTCCGAGATGTCCAGGTCGCACATGATCTTGATACGGGCGATCAGTGAGTTGCGATAACTGGGCGGAATCTCAATGTAATTGACCAGGCTGCCGTCCTTGCGAAAACGGACTTCTGTTTTGCCTTTTTCCGGGTATGGTTCAATGTGGATGTCTGATGCTCCCTGGTTGTAGGCATCAATGATGATTTTGTTGACCAGTTTAACCAGCTCGTTGTCGCTGGCGGCAGAGACGTCTTCAGTCGTCTGGCCATATTCCTCATCGTCATCGCCCATGGTCGACAGAATGTCGTCGATGTCGCCGGACATGGCGCTGGTGCCGTAGAACTGGCTGACGGTGCTGGAGAAATCGCAGTTCAGGCATACGCGGTAGCTGATCTTGTGGTGGCGCGGAAAGATATTGCTGACGATACGCGAGTTTTTTACTTTTTCCGGATCCGGGGTGATGATAACCAGCCCGTCTTCTTTGGTTTCATCTACTGGTATCCAGCCATTGGAGAGCACATAATCAGGTTTGAGATTCTTCAGCAGATCCATGGGTTTGATGCGATCCGCCTTGAATTTTTCCAGGGGTACGCTAAAAAAGGCGGATAGTGACTTACCGATGTCTGCTGGTTTGACCTGAAATTCCTCAATCAGGATTTCTTCCAGGTCTTTGGCTTTTTTGCGTGCCGAGCGTTGTGCGAGTTCCAGTTCGGCGCCGGAGACAATGCCTTCAGTTACCAGCAGGTCGTATTTACTCTTAATAACACCTATCGGTGACTGACGCTGACTGAGGGCGATGGCCAGGGTGCTGGCGAGCTCCGGTGCGCCCTCCTCGACCATGGATGAAAAGGCCAGTCCGGACATGCTGTTGATGACTTGCACCACGCCCATGAGGCTGCCGTCATCTGCGTTGGTGATGGGGAAGACCAGCATTTGCCTGGTACGAAAGCCGGTTTTCTTGTCCACTTCCTTGAGGAAGCGTATCTCCGGACTGATTCTGGCCAACGCATCATCGTCATAAACATCGGCAATATTGAGCATCACCTTATGAAAGGCAACATAGCCGGCGATGCTTTGCTGATTGATGGTGAGTTTGAGTTCCTTGAATTCCTTGAGGCCGGTTTTTACCTTGGAGACAATGGATTTATTGTCTTCACTGGTGACATACAGTGTGATTCGCTCGGCTTCGAACAGACTGCGGATATCCTGGCTCATCTCCAGGATGATTTCGTCGATGTTGCGTGTTGCATGAATCTTGTTGGTAACCGCCTGCAACTTCTTGGTAAAGGCAAGCTTATTACCCATTTCAGTCAGGCTGGCGGCTTCCTTGTTGACGACAGATGCTGAATTATTCATTGCGGTTATGCCCTTGTGCAGCTGATGTTTTTATTGTGATATTCCAATGGGTTGAGACTATCACAGGAAGAGCGAATGTCAATTCGTCGCATGAGTGTCTACCTGGATAATGAATGCGGTAAAATCAGCCATCTGATTCTTCTGAAAGCGATTATGCCGGTCAATCTCAGTGCGCCTCAGGCGCAAGCCCTGCTTCCTGTAAAGGGGGTCAAACTTGGCGCTACCGAAGCGCATGTACGCAAGCCTGACCGCAAGGATGTGCTGGTTGTGGAATTGGCGCCAGGCACCAAGGTGGCGGGTGTTTTTACGCAGAATCGTTTCTGTGCAGCGCCCGTGACGCTATGCAAGGAGCATCTGGCACACGGCGGCGAGATCCGCGCGCTACTGGTGAATACCGGTAATGCCAACGCCGGAACCGGTGAAGAAGGCTTGCAGCATGCAAAGCAGACTTGTGCTGCATTGGCCGAATTGATGGGCTGCAAACCGGAACAGATTCTACCGTTCTCTACTGGGGTGATCATGGAATCGTTACCTGCCGACCGCATCATTGCAGGCTTGCCAAACTGCCTCAAAGACTTGCAGGACGATCATTGGCTGCGCGCGGCAGAAACCATCATGACCACGGATATCGTGGCCAAGGGTGCATCGCGTCAAATCATGGTGGATGGAAAAACGCTGACCATTACCGGCATTTCCAAAGGCTCCGGCATGATCCATCCGAATATGGCGACCATGCTCGGCTACATTGCAACGGATGCCGCCATCGGCCAATCGGCACTGGCAAGCATCATTCGCTATGCGGTGAGCCGTTCATTCAACTGCATTACGGTGGATGGCGACACCTCGACCAATGATGCGTTGATGCTGATTGCAACAGGACAAACAGAGCTGCCGCAAGTTACTGAAGATAGTGCTGCATACGAAGTGCTTCGCGCAGCGATTACCGAGGTTGCGATTGAGTTGGCGCAGGCTATCGTGCGCGATGGCGAGGGCGCCACCAAGTTCATGACGGTCCGGGTAAGAGGCGGGCGTGACGAAGGGGAGTGTCGCAAGATTGCCTATGCCATTGCCCATTCGCCGTTAATTAAAACCGCCTTCTTTGCCTCGGATCCGAATCTTGGTCGTATCCTGGCTGCCATTGGTTACGCAGGCGTGGACGATCTGGACGTCAATACATTGCAACTCTATCTCGGCGATTTTCTGGTGGCGGAACATGGCGGCCGGGCCGCAAGTTATGAAGAAGCGCAAGGTGCCGCCGTCATGAAGGAGCCTGAAATCTCCGTGCGTGTCGAGCTGGGTCGAGGTCCGGCGGAAGTTACGATCTGGACCTGCGATTTTTCTTATGATTACGTCAAGATCAATGCAGATTACAGGTCATAGACATGACTGATCTGGGAAGTTTGCTGGCAAAGGCAGAGGTCGTGTTGCAGAAACTGGAGGCGATATTGCCTGCGCTTCCTGCCGAACCTGACTGGTCTGCAATCGCCTGGCGCTGGCAGCATCAGAATGGCCGCGGCTATCTGCAGGCCGTGAGGCACCCGCATCAAATCAGCTTGAATGCACTGCATCATCTGGATGACCAGAAAGACGAGATTGTCAGAAATACCGAGCAGTTTGTTCGCGGATTACCTGCCAACAATGTTCTGCTGACGGGTGCGCGCGGTACTGGAAAATCTTCACTGGTGAAGGCTTTGCTGAACGAGTTCGCCCAACAGGGTTTACGGTTGGTCGAGGCAGACAAGCAGGATCTGCACGCATTGCCGGAGATTGTCGAGCTGATCAGAAACCGGCCGGAGCGATTTATCGTCTTTTGTGATGACTTGTCGTTTGAAGCCGGAGAACCTGGCTATAAAGCGCTAAAAGTGGTGCTGGATGGCACGCTTGCTGCAACTTCTGACAATGTACTGGTGTATGCCACTTCCAATCGGCGCCATCTCTTGCCTGAATACATGAGTGAAAACCTTGAAACTCAATATGTTGGTGATGAAATCCGCCCTGGCGACAGCACGGAAGAGAAAATTTCGCTTTCCGAGCGTTTTGGGCTATGGCTGTCTTTCTATGCCTTCGATCAGGAGCAGTATCTGAAGATTGCACAGTCCTGGCTAGTGGATTACGGCGTTACACAATGGGATGACAGTACTCGCCGTGCGGCATTACAGTTCTCTCTGGCGCGCGGCGCCAGAAGCGGCCGGGTCGCCTATCAGTTTGCGCGTGATTTTGCCGGTAAGCAGGCTTTGTTAGCGGCGAAGAAAAGTAAAGAGTGACACATTCCGCTGTGATCAACGCTGCGGTTGCAGTATTGCAGCAGCCTGATGGCCAGGTTTTACTAGGACAGCGCCCAGAAGGCAAACCTTGGGCCGGCTGGTGGGAGTTCCCCGGCGGCAAGATTGAGCAGGGAGAGACCCCTTTACAAGGCTTGCAACGCGAGCTGCATGAAGAACTCGGCACAGAGGCCATTGATGCCAGTCCGTGGCTGACACGCAGTTTTGCCTATCCGGAAAAAACCGTGAAGCTGCATTTTTTCATGGTACGCAGCTGGTCGGCCGAACCTCATGGCAAGGAGGGGCAGAAACTGCTCTGGCAGAACCCAGGTCAACTGACAGTCGAACCGCTGCTGCCAGCCAATGCGCCCATACTCAAGGCATTGACATTGCCGACAAGCTACGCCATAACCAATCTTGCGGAAACTTCCGAGGCGGTTTTTATTAAACAACTGCAACGCGCACTCGATGCCGGTTTACGTCTGATACAAGTACGGGAAAAACATCTTGCCATGGATGAACTGCAGTCTTTTGCGCAATATGTCATTGAGCAAAGCCGTCCTTATGGCGCCAAGGTTCTGCTTAACAGCCATGCTGAACTTGCCGAGCATTCAGGTGCAGATGGTGTGCACCTGACCTCAGCACAGCTCACGCAGGCAAAGCGGCGGCCTGACAATATGTGGGCAGGAGCTTCCTGCCACAATCGGGCGGAACTGGAAAAAGCCGCCGCACTGGGGCTGGACTTTGTCACACTATCGCCAGTGTTGCCCACGCGTAGCCACCCGGGGGCCGAGCCTCTTGGCTGGATGCAGTTTGAAAACACAATTTTTGACTTTGCGCTGCCTGTGTTTGCCATGGGCGGTATGCAGCGCAGTGATCTGGCGGTCGCCTGGCAGCATGGCGCTCATGGCGTCGCCATGCAGCGAGAGATCTGGCTGCCATGAAGTCCGGAAAACTCAAGTGCGCCGATGCTGCGCTCCTCATTGCATTGCTGATGACGGCTTGTGCAAAAGAATTGCAAGCGCCACTTGCCTGTCCGGATATTAGTGCAGGTTGCGTAGTCGATAACCTGATGGTTCGCACCAGTCATTCGCCACAGGTGCTGAAACCATTCGAATTAAGTATTCAATGGGAGTCTGAGAATGTGGTCGCTGTCAGCGAGGTTTATGCAAGCTTTGCCATGGAAGGCATGGAAATGGGCCTGAACCGTTACCGGCTGGTCCAGAAGTCAGAAAATCTGTGGGTGGCTGAGGTCACGCTGCCAGCGTGTGTCCGTGGGCGAGCGGACTGGACCATGCAGGTGGAGGCGAAGAGCCGGCTTGGCAGCATGACCTATCTGCTTGCCTTTTATACGGGTTAGTGTGCGCTGGTTTTGATTGGCAGGGTGAGTGCCATACTTTTTTCTTCACCTGTCCTGGTTCTGAAATGCAGCGTGAACTTTGCCTCTTTGCCAGCATCCATTGGCTGCTTCAGATTGAATAGCATCAGGTGATAGCCGCCTGGTTCCAGGCTGACGGTTTTGCCTGCCGGTATGTCCAGTTCTTCAAGCATGCGCATTTTCATAACATCGTTTTCCATGATCATGCTATGGATCTCGACGCTACCTGCGAGATTGCATTCGGCCTTGACCAGGGCGGCACCTTTCTTGCTGGCCAGGTCCATATAGGCTGCGGCCACTTTTTGCCCTGGTGCTGTTGCCCGTGCCCAGGCATTGTTGATCGTGATGTCACTTTCTGTCTCTGCACAGGCTGCGAGAGTTAGCAAAAGGGTGAGGCAGGTGGATCTCAACATCATCATCGTGTCTATCTGCATGTTTCTAATTGTCAGGATATTCACTGTCCAGATCCTCCGGTTTTGCCGGCTCCGATATTCGATAGTTCTCGCTCGCCCATTGTCCAAGATCCATGAGTTTGCAACGTTCCGAACAGAATGGACGGTACTTGTTAGCCGTGCTGTATTCCGACAATGCTTGGCATTGTGGACAAGCGACCAAACGTTTTTTATCAGTGGCCATGCTTAACCATAAAAATTACAGCTGTCTATAAATTGCACAAGGTCAGTGCGAAGGGTACATCGAAATCGCATGCACGAGGACGCTGGCAGGTTTCCAGATTGTTGAAGCGGATATTGATGGCATATTTATTCGCGCTTACTTCCGGAAAGCAATTAAGGTCGTCCGCCACTTCGATGCGCACCATTTGTGCAGGCTTGGCGCCGCCCAGCATCTGCTGAAAAATGCCGCCGCTGGCAATCAGCGAGGTTCTGGCACCGCTACCTCGCAATATGTGCAAGATAATGCGCACGGCTGAGTTGACGGGCCGCAATGGCTGTAACCAGTTGCTCAGGTCGATGCTGCGTCGTTCTGTTCCGAGACCTAGCCAGAAATGGTAGGAAGGTAGATCGAACTCACAAACGCCGCCAGGGATGCCTGCACGCTGCTTGATGCTCATCAGCCACTCGTTGTCGCGCAGGCTCTGGCCAAGCTTTGAAATGTTGGAGCGCAAGGCTAGCGCCGTTGTTTCGATCTCTTCGATCACCTCATTCAGCAGTGATTCAGAGATGGTCGGGTGACCGCGCAAACTTCGCATGACCGCTTTCTGGCGGTCGAGTTCCTGCAGCAGATCGGTTTTAAGTTCTGCCCGGTCAATGACATCAAGAATCTGGAAGAGTGAGATAAGTGCGCAGTGGTGACTGAATTCATTGTCGCCGTCAATGTAGTGCAGGACTTTGAGGAACAAATCCTCTATACGCAACAGCGTCCGAATACGTTCATTAAAAGGATAATCGTAACTGGACACGGACTTTATGCGGCAGCGCAAGCACTTGAAAAAGATTGAAGCCGATTATGAGATTTATTCACTAACTATGCAAGTCTGCATATAATTTTTATGAATGGCTTCAATTTTATGGCGCAATTTTGTCAAGTCATCGTTGTTGCTGATGATGTCGTCTGCTCTGTGGATACGTTCCGTCCTTGGCATCTGGGCAAGCATGATAGCCTCGACCTCGGCCGGACTTAACCCGCTGCGCGCTGTGGTTCGGCTGATCTGCAGGGCTTCATCGCAATCAATCAACAGGCTGCGCTGGACCAGTTTCTGGTAACGCTCAGTCTCGAACAGTAGCGGAACCGCAATCACCTGGTAGGGCGCTCCAGCATTTTTTTTGATGCTCTGCTGCACAACTTCGTAAATTGCCGGATGCAGGATCGTCTCCAATTTCAGGCGTGCCGCTTTGTCGGTAAAAACTTTTTTACGTAGCGCAGTGCGATCCAGCGTCTGGTCCGGGCGCAGATACACATCGCCGAAATGCGTGATGATTTCTTTCAGGATGGGCTGGCCGCTTGCTGTCAGTTCAAATGCAATCGCATCCGTATCGATCACCGGCGCGCCCAGTTCTTTGAAGATTCGAGCGGCTTCGCTCTTGCCGCTGCCGATACCGCCTGTCAGTCCAACGAGATACATGGGCTAGCCAGCAAGATAGAGCCGGGCAAGCTGCGGTCCCCAGAACAGGGCGGCGATACCGCCTAGTGCCAGATATGGGCCAAAGGGTATCGGTATTTCACGGCCGCGCTTGGCAAGTATCATCAAGGTGATACCAATAATTGATCCAACTACTGAAGAAAGCAGGATGACGGCGGGCAGGAGTTGCCAGCCGAACCAGGCGCCGATGGCAGCCAGCAGTTTGAAGTCACCATAACCCATGCCTTCCTTGCCGGTGATGATCTTGAACAGCCAGTAGATGCTCCATAGTGCCAGATAGCCTGCCATGGCACCGATAACGGCTGATTGCAAGTCAGTGAACCCGCCTCCGATATTGAACAACAGGCCGAGCCAGAGCAAAGGCAGTGTGATGTCGTCTGGTAACAGCTGCGCATCGAAGTCGATAAAAGTTAGCGCAATCAGGGCGAAAGTGAAAATGAGAGCAGCTACGGCGAAGCTGGAAACGCCGAATTTCCAGGCAATCACGCCAGCCAGTATGCCGGTGATTGCCTCAATCAAAGGATATCGGCTGCTAATGGGTGTTTTGCAGCCGGAACATTTGCCACGGAGAAACAGATAGCTGATGATCGGAATGTTCTCCAGCGCCGTGATTTTATGGCTGCAGTTGGGGCAGGCGGAACGCGGCACGACCAGGTTGTATTTGGGGCCTGTTTCCTGTGACGCGGCAGCTGTCTCCGGGTTCTGTAGTTCCTGGCAATTACGCAGCCATTCCTGCTCCATCATCTTCGGTAGGCGGTGGATCACTACATTCAGGAAACTGCCGACCATCAGGCCGAAGATGCTGACAAATACGATATAAATTATTGGACTGGCATTGAACGCGCGCAGTAATGGATCAAAAACATCAAACATGAACAGGCCCCTGATAAAGTTGATGCATCATCCCACCGATATAAGCTCATGGCAACTTGCTGTAACCAAAAGCGGCTTCGCGCGTTAGTTAATTTATGGCTATTGAAATATCGAGATTTGCCACCAACTAGGAATGAGTTGAGGAAAGGGAGGGCGTAATGAACACAGAGTATGAAAACCTGAAGAATCTGGTAAATGGGCAGATCAAGACTGGCTGGGATACGCCTGTCGTCTGCCGGGTTGAGGTGGATCTTTCAGGCTGGCTGGAACAGCTTACCGGCAGAACCAACTGGGAAGTGCTGGATGAGGACGAGGATGAGAGCTATGTCAGCTTTGCGTTGCGCCAAGGTAAGCAGGAGGCCGAAGTTACGCTGTATCATAACGGCTATGCGGTGGTCGATGTCGATGGCCGTCAGGTTTTCGACGGTACTTTGACAACAGGCACCAGCGAATGCGCACATTTGAGCTACTACAATGCGGAGAGTGGCGAGCCGATTACGCTGAATTAATGGCTCGCACAGCTTGTGCAGCCTTAGTGATTGCGCTCGACGGCGAAAGTTGCCAGTTCCATCAGCGCCTGGCGGTAGTTTGAAGGGTCAAGATGTGCAATTGCCGCCTGACCCTTTACTGCTTCCGTACGCGCGATACGGCGCACTTCTGCCAATGCTTCGGTGGCAGAGACGGCTTCCAGTACGGCTTGCAGGCTGTCCAGGCCACCTTGTTCGATAGCTTGGCGAATAACTTTTTGCTGTTCTTTGCTACCGCGACGCATGGCAATCAGTAAAGGCATCGTAGGTTTTCCTTCCGCCAAGTCATCCCCCAGGTTCTTGCCGATTTCTGCACTTTCCCCACTCAAATCCAGTACATCGTCGATTAACTGAAATGCTGTGCCGAGGCGCATACCATACTCGGCCATGGCTTGTTCATCCTGAACATCAGCATTGCAGATCACGGCACCGAGCCGGGTGGCCGCTTCAAACAGTTTGGCAGTTTTGTAATGGATTACCTTAAGATAGGCTTCGTCCGTCACATCTGCATCATGTACGTTGAGCAATTGCAGGACCTCGCCTTCGGCAATGATATTGGTTGCTTCTGCCAGGATCTCCATGACGCGCATGTTCTGCACATTCACCATCATCTGGAAAGCGCGCGAGTAAACAAAGTCACCGACCAGCACGCTGGCAGCGTTGCCGAAAAGCGTGTTGGCCGTGGCCTGACCGCGACGCATGGCGGATTCATCGACGACGTCATCGTGCAACAGCGTTGCGGTGTGGATGAACTCGACTACGGCAGCCAACTGGTGGTGGGTTGGGGTAACCTTGCCAAAGGCACCCGCTGACAGCAGCACGAGGGCGGGTCGCAAGCGCTTGCCGCCGCTGTTGATAATGTAATCGGCAACCTGATTGACCAGCACGACCTCGGAATGCAAAGACTGGCGAATGACCTCATCAACAGCGACCATGTCGTTTTGGATGCAGGATTGGATAAAATCTAGGGACACGTGATTTTCTCGGCGAAATTTTAGTGCTGCTTTTAAAGAGTGCGTGAATTCTAGCATATCAGCCTGTGGTCATTGCTCATTCCCGGCGGCTTATCAATCTTGCCGATGAGTAGATAAACAATAGAGCAAAAGCAATAAATGACTTTGCATTCGATAGTGTTTTACGTATAATGCGCGATTCATTTGAAAGCGTAGCGAACGAGGCTTAATCATGTATGCAGTCATCAAAACCGGCGGTAAACAGTACCGTGTAGCCGCTGGCGATAAGCTAAAGGTTGAAAAATTAGCAGGTGAAGTCGGCAGCGACATCACTCTGGACCAGGTATTAATGGTAGCTGATGGCGATAATGTGACCATCGGTGCCCCTCTGATTGACGGTGCAAGCGTGCAGGCCAAGGTGCTTGCTCACGGTCGTGGCGATAAGGTCATGATTTTCAAATTCCGTCGTCGTAAACATTACCGCAAGACTCAGGGCCATCGCCAGGATTTCACAGAAATCGAGATCGGCGCTATTGGAGCCGCTGCAAGCAAGCCAGCAAAAGCATCCAAAGCTAAAGCGGCAGCCGCAGCAGAATAAAGGAGTAGGTCATGGCACATAAAAAAGCAGGTGGTAGTTCCCGTAACGGTCGTGACTCCCAGGCACAGCGACTGGGTGTAAAGGCCTTCGGTGAGCAGGTGGTTTCTGCAGGCAGTATCATTGTTCGTCAGCGTGGTACACGTATGCATGCTGGTGAAAACGTCGGCATGGGTAAAGACCACACCTTGTTCGCCAAGGTTGATGGTAAGGTAACCTTCTGTGTAAAGGGTGCTTTGCGTCGCAAACTGGTCAATATCGTTCCGGTTTAAGTGCGTAGAAGCTTCGCAAAAGCCCTATCGGTTAGATAGGGCTTTTTTGTTTATGCTGTTTAAAAGATGATGAGCGTAGCCAGATAAAGAGCGTTCTTAACATCAAGACAGTACAATGTAGTCCGACAAGGATTGAGCAGCGCGCAAGCCCAGACTGGCAAGCGCAGCCATTTTTAATATGAAATTCATCGACGAAGCAACAATCAAGGTTTACGCCGGCGACGGCGGCAACGGTGCCGCAACGTTTCGTCGTGAAAAATATGAGCCTATGGGCGGCCCCAGTGGCGGAGATGGTGGTCGCGGTGGCTCAATCTTTGCTGTTGCCGACCTGAACATTAACACGCTTGTGGATTATCGCTACACGCGCACATTCCGTGGGCAGCGTGGCGAAAACGGTCGAAGCTCCGACTGTTACGGCGCCAAGGGCGAAGACATGATTCTGCGCGTGCCGGTAGGTACCGTGATCAGTGACAAGTCTACGGGACAGGTATTGGTTGATCTGGCTGAGAACGGGCAGAAAGCACTGCTGGCAAAAGGCGGTAACGGCGGTCTGGGTAATATCCACTTCAAGACCAGCACCAACCGTGCGCCACGGCAATGTACGCCAGGCGAACCAGGCGAGGAGTTCGAGCTTTATATGGAGCTCAAGGTGTTGGCCGATGTCGGCTTGCTGGGGATGCCCAACGCCGGCAAGTCCACCTTTATTCGTTCGGTCTCGGCCGCGAAACCAAAGGTGGCGGATTACCCGTTTACTACCCTGCATCCGAATCTGGGTGTGGTGCGGGTCGACACTAATCGCAGTTTTGTCATTGCCGATATTCCGGGGTTGATCGAAGGTGCCGCAGAAGGTGCCGGTCTGGGGCATCAGTTCCTGCGTCATTTGGCCCGAACACGCCTCTTGCTGCATATTGTGGATATTGCACCTTATGATGAGTCTATAGACCCGGTAAAGGAAGCAAAAGCGATCGTCGAAGAATTAAGAAAGTACGATGAAGAACTTTATAATAAGCCGCGTTGGCTGATTTTGAATAAAGTCGATATGCTGGAAGATCCGGACGCAACGGTTAAACAGTTTGTGAAGGAATATGGCTGGAAAGGCCCCTGTTTTGCTATTTCTGCCATCAGCAGTGCGGGTACCAAAGAATTGATCTATGCCATCATGGAGCATTTGGATAATACGAAACGAATAGAAGCAGAATCCACACAAGATGAACTCCCTTCTGACTGATGCGCAGACCTTGGTAGTCAAAGTCGGCTCAAGCCTGGTGACCAATGATGGTCAGGGTTTGGACCGGGCAGCGATTTCTGCCTGGGTCGGGCAGATTGCCCAACTGGTGAATCAGAAGCGTCAGGTTGTACTGGTTTCCAGTGGGGCTGTGGCAGAAGGCATGCAAAGATTGCGCTGGAAGAAGCGCCCAACCAATGTCAATGAGTTGCAGGCAGCTGCCGCCGTTGGCCAGATGGGCCTGGTGCAAATGTATGAGTCCTGTTTCTCGAAGCATGGTCTGCACACGGCACAGGTGCTGCTGACACATGAAGACCTGGCTGACCGAAAACGCTATCTGAATGCACGTAGTACCCTGCGTACCCTGCTTGACCTTAACGTGATACCCATCATCAACGAGAATGATACTGTTGCCACGGATGAGATCCGTTTTGGCGATAACGATACTCTGGCTTCGCTGGTGGCCAACCTGATTGAAGCCGATGTGCTGGTTATACTGACAGACCAGACTGGTTTGTACTCGGCTGACCCAAGAAAGCACTCCGATGCCGTATTCATCGGCCGCGAAACGGCGGGCAATCCGGTATTGGAGAAAATGGCAGGCGGTGCAGGCAGCGCCATTGGTAGTGGCGGTATGCTGACTAAGATACTGGCCGCTAAACGTGCCGCCCGTAGCGGCGCCAGCACTATCATTGCATCAGGTCGCGAACATGACGTATTGCTCAGATTGGCTGGTGGCGAGCGTATTGGCACGCATCTGCATGCCGAACAGATCAAGACCATGGCCAGAAAGCAGTGGTTGGCTGATCATCTGCGCGTGAATGGCAAGGTGGCGCTGGATGCGGGTGCAGCCAAAGCCTTGCTGCATGATGGCAAGAGTCTGTTGCCGATAGGTGTGACCAGGGTCGAAGGCAGCTTCGATCGGGGTGATGTCGTCGCCTGTATCGACCCTGATGGTAAAGAGATTGCTCGTGGGCTGGTCAACTATAATGCTGGCGAAGCTGCACGTATTCTGCGCAAGCCAAGTAACGAGATAGAAAAGATTCTCGGCTATATTGATGCAGCCGAGTTAATACACCGTGATAACCTCGTGCTGCTTTAAGGGAGCAAATTAATGAGCCAGACAAGTAGTCAAGCGCCATCATCAGTCGCTATCATCATGGGCTCGGATAGCGACTGGCCGGTGATGAAAGCCGCTGCCCAGATGCTGGCAGACCTCGGCATTGCTTATGAAGCCAGAGTGGTTTCAGCGCATCGTACGCCGGATCTGATGTTTGAATTCGCCGAGAGCGCAGCAGCCAAAGGCTACCGGGTGATCATTGCCGGAGCAGGCGGAGCCGCCCATTTGCCAGGCATGGTGGCCGCCAAGACGACATTGCCGGTGCTCGGTGTGCCGGTGCCATCCAAACATCTGAATGGACAGGACTCCCTGCTTTCTATCGTGCAGATGCCCAAGGGTATCCCGGTTGCGACCTTTGCTATTGGTGAGGCAGGCGCCGCTAATGCCGGTTTGTTTGCTGCATCCATACTGGCCAATGAAGACAAGGCGCTGGCGGCGAAATTGGCAAGTTTCAGAGCAGCACAAACGGAAAAGGTCATGTCCATGACGCTTTCCGAGCAACCTTAATCAATCCTGTATCAAGCCCAAAGTTTTAAGCATTTATCGTGGAGCTATCTTGAGTAAACACGCCATTTTGCCTCCAGCCATGCTTGGCATGCTGGGCGGCGGCCAGTTGGGCCGCTTCTTTGTTATTGCCGCTCACGAGATGGGCTACCAAGTCACCGTGCTGGATCCGGATAAAAACAGCCCGGCGGGTAAAGTTGCCGATGTGCACCTTTGTGCAGCTTACGACGATCAGGCGGCGTTGAAACAGCTGGCGGAAGCGTGTGCTGCCGTAACAACCGAATTCGAGAATGTGCCCGCAGTCACGCTGGAGCAACTGGCACAACATTGCATCGTCAGACCGAGTGCGGCCGCCGTGGCGATTGCCCAGCATCGTGTGACAGAGAAGACGTTTTTTCGCGATGCAGGATTACCGGTCGGCGAATTTGTCGTGATCAATACAGAAGATGATTTGCCAACTGACGACGCTTCAATCTATCCGGCAGTGCTCAAGGTGGCGCGCTTCGGCTATGACGGCAAAGGCCAGGCCCGGGTAAAAAGCCGCGAGGAAGCGCAACAGGCATTTGCCCAGTTCAAGCATGAGGCTTGTGTACTGGAGCAGATGCTGGAGCTGGATTATGAAGTTTCAGTCGTGTTGGCACGTGACGCGCAGGGCAAGGTTGCTACTTTCCCATTGGCTGAGAATAGCCATTTGAACGGCATACTGGACGTGACGATTGCACCTGCCAGGACGACGGAAGTCATCAAGGCCAAGGCGCAGGCACTGGCCATTAAGATTGCAGAAAAACTGGATTATGTCGGCGTGCTCGGTGTCGAGTTCTTTGTTTCTGGCGGCAAACTGCTGGTGAATGAAATGGCGCCACGTCCGCATAACTCGGGCCATTACACGATCGATGCCTGTGTCACCAACCAGTTCGAGCAACAGGTGCGCGCGCTGACCGGTCTGCCGCTGGGCGACAGTCATTTGCATAGTCATGCTGTGATGGTGAATATTCTGGGCGATGTCTGGAAAGATGTCGAACCGGCATGGGACAAGTCCCTGGCTCATCCCAACCTCAAACTGCATCTCTACGGCAAGCACGGGGCGCGACCGGGCCGCAAGATGGGACACTTCACCGTGCTGGGTCGTGATACGGAAAGCACCCTGAACCAGGCGCGTATCGCGCGTGCCGAGCTGGGGATAGGATAGCGGTTCCTTGGATATATGTCAGTCAGTTAGAAGTTTAAAGCCACTCTTTATGAGTGGCTTTTTTTTTTGCGAAAAATTTTTCTGTGCCGGACATCATGGTGTCGCTTTGGATTGCCGTCATACAGGTAACAAGAACGAATTTTTAGAGGTTTCAAGCTGGACAGATCATGGATATCGATCCGACACACGCCATCAACATGTTGCAGAAACTTGGATGCACGTGCGACGCGCTGAACCATGTGGCCGAAGTGCCGGAAGACGTGGTGGAAGCGTTGCACAGCGCCTGGGAAAGCATGCAGCATGGCGATCTGCAAAGCTGGGAGATAGAACTTATTGTCTCGCGTATGCAAAAAGCAGTATTGGCCGGCAAGACGCAGGCGCACTGAATCAACACAAACAAGTTACATATTCAAGCCGAGGAAAAACCTTATGGATGCAGTTCCCGATATTGTCGATGCCGTACTTATCTTTCTCGCTCTGCTGTCGCTTTTGATCTGGACAGTCGGCATTGCCAAGTTCGTCGCTTTTTACCGCAACGCGGGCGATGATCGCCAGTTTCTGCAGGCTTTCGCCAAGGCAACTCACGTGCAGGAGCTGTTGGGCGTCATGCAATCGGCCAAGGGCCGGCTGGCGCGAGTCTGTCAGTCCGGCCTGGATGAGTTGGCTTCTTGGCAGCGTCTGGCAGTTCAGGTTCCTACCGACGACAAACGTGAAATGTTGTTGCATGCGCTCAAGCAGCAATCGCATATCGAACAGGCGCGGATGGAGAACGGCCTTTCCGTTCTTGCCAGTGTCGGTTCTACAGCGCCTTTCATCGGCCTTTTTGGCACTGTCTGGGGCATCATGAACGCGCTCAAGAATATCTCTGCCGCTGGCTCAGCCGGCCTTGACGTCGTGGCCGGGCCTATCGGCGAGGCGTTGATCGCTACCGCTATCGGCATCGCGACAGCCGTGCCAGCCGTGTTGGCTTATAACTACTTTCTGCGCAAAGTGCGCCTGTCGGCCGCCACCATGGATAACTTCGCCTCCGCTTTCCACCACTTGGTGCTTAAGTCGGGTGCAAGACGCGAGCCGTGATGGCAAACAAAATCGAGGGAACAAAGTGAAAAGCTTTCATGGGGAATCAGGGCAAAGCAGAAGCTGTGAATAACCTGCTGCATTGGAAAGTTGAGCTGTCTCAGAACTCTCCCCTCTAACCCTCCGGCTTGCCGGAGGTCTTTTTACACTAGCAAGTCCGCTTTACGCTTTAGAAAGAGAAGGAACCCAATATGGCAATGACCCCGGGTGGAGATGACAACATGATGAGCGAGATTAACGTGACGCCCTTGGTGGATGTCATGCTGGTATTGCTTACCGTTTTCATCGTAACGGCGCCGTTGCTGATGAATGCCGTCCCCGTGAACCTCCCCAGGGCGACAGCCGATCTCTCCACTACCCAGTTGGAATCGACACGTGTCAGCGTCACTGGGGACGGCACCCTTTACTTTAACGATGTCGGCGTTTCGCAGAGCGAACTCGATGCCCGACTGCGGCAGGTTGCAGGTAACGCGGATGCAACCGTTGAGATATTCGCCGACGAGAAGGTCGAGTACGGCATCGTCGCCAAGGTCATGGCTGCCACCCAGCGTGCGGGCATCAGCCGGTTTACCTTTGTCATGCTGCCGGAAGCCGTGCGATAGATACGAGTCTGCGATCAATATGGGCCTGCAATTAATATGGATCGATTAGGCAACTGAAATGACGGCAAGCATTCCGGATTTCTCCGTGCAGCAGCAGATCGCCGCAGAACGCTTGTTCCCGGCGTTTTGTCTGGCTTTGGCTATGCATGCCGGGTTGTTTCTGTTGCTGCCATTGCTTGAACATGCATCCGCACCTGTGCCGGTACGGATTGCAGTGCAGATGGCGCAGATGCGAGAAGCCGCGCCACCGGCTCAGCCAGAGCCGCCACAACCCGAGACTCCTCCGCAACCTGTTATGCCTCCCAAACCTGTGACCAAACCGGAGAAGGTAACTAAGCCGATACTCACCGCCAAGGTTGATACGCCAATAGATCCGCTGGACGTGCTGGTGCCCGAGCAGCAGACCGAAGCAGCCGAAGAAGTGGCTGTAAAACCATCCTTGCCGACAACCCAGGCGTCATCGGAATCGGCAGATGCTACGCCGTTATCCAAGGCGAGCAGTCAATCGGGAGCGCCTGGTGAACCAGACCCTAATGCTCAATTCGAAGTAGTCAATCAGGACGAAGCCTGGAAAGGTTACGGCCAGTTGTTGCATGACATGATATCGAAAAACAAAACCTATCCGCAGATCGCCATCCGCCGTAATTTGCAGGGTACGGCACTGGTCAGCGCGCGGTTTAGCAAGGGCCGTTTGGTCGAGATCGTGCTGCTTGAACCCAGTAGCGGACACAAGGTGCTGGATGATGCGGCGCTGGCGATGTTGAAAAAAGCTGTTGAGGCCTTGCCGGTACGTGGCGATTTGTCCAGAAAGTCTTTTACTGTAGTCGTGCCGGTGGATTTCAAGCTGGAAGGCTGAAACCAACCGTTCACTGTTGCCGTATCATCCTGCTGCAGAGATATACAGTATCTATTCCAATCCCCAGTTGGTTGTATACAGCCATGGATTTGGTTGTTTATAACCAATTTCCATAAATTCTGGCCTGGTTGTTTTTTTAAAGTCTAATTTAATCAGTGTCTTGAAGAGGTTTCGAATTCAGGCACATTTTTTGCATACCAATCTATGTAGAGCTTGTCCCGACAGTCAGTGGAAATCCGAAGGTGCTGCAGATTAATAGCCTTGCAGGGTTTTCAGATGGCGTCTCGCATAAAGCAAAACACCACGGATATTTTCGATGTTGGTTTGTATAGGGTAATCATCATGTTCTGGTATGGATTGGATTTGCGCTGGGCCTACACTGATCTGTTGCCCGGCATTTATCGGCATACGCACTGTGTGCATACCGCTAACGATGTGTTGCACGATGCTTTATTGCGCTTTGCGCTGACCAAAAACCGCGACAATATTGAAAAGCCTCATGCTTATCTGCGTACGGTCGTGCGTAATGTGCTGGCAGACACTTATCATGAGATGTCGCGCTTTGTTCCGCTTATATCCGATGAAACAGAAATTCATGGGACAGGGCAGGGTATCGAGAACATGCCGGAGCAATATCTGGCCCCTTCCCCCGAGCACCTTGCCGACCTGCAACAACGGCTACAAGCCTTGCAGCGCATTATCGATTGCCTGCCGCCACGTTGTCGTGAGGTGTTCCGGCTTTTCCGTATCGAAGGCCTTGGTCAGCAGGAGATAGCGGTTCACCTCGGCATTTCGCTCAATATGGTGGAGCGGCATATCATGCGAGCCCTGATTGATTTGCGGGCAAGCCGCGATTTGTTGCTCTCCTGAATTCATCACATTTAATTCTATACACCTGGTTTCATAGCATTCATGTCCTCCGCCTCAAAACGCCTGAGTGAAGAAGCTGCGCGCTGGTTTATGCGTATGCAGCATGCTGCGCCCGATCATCCTGACCGTGGCCGGTTCGAAGCATGGTTGATGTCCGACCCTGCTCATGCCAGCGAATATGAAGCGTTTGCGGCGACATGGGACGACTTCGACTCTACCCATAGGATGCAATCACTGGCAGATGCGCTTGAGCGCAAGAGCGCTGCATTGAAAGAAAAGTATCGCAAGACGATTGCGCGCGGATTAATGGGTTTATTCCTGTTCGTGAGCTGCGGCCTGCTTGGGCAAGTGGCGTGGCGCGAATGGACACAGCCTTGGTATGTGCAGGCAAGCGTTACCGGTATCGGCGAGACCGGCCATCAACTGCTGGCGGATGGTACGGAGCTGATTATGAATGCCGACACCAGTGTCGATATCGCCTATTTCCGCAACAAGCGATTGCTTACGCTCAAGCGTGGCGAGGTCATCCTCAATGTAAGCAAGGACCCTTCACGACCATTCATTGTCGATAGCGGGATTGCGCGTGTCACTGTGTTGGGAACCAACTTTGCCATCAACCGGCTCAGCAGCCAAGTGCGGGTGAGCGTCAAGCATGGCCGTGTTCGGGTTGAGTCTCAAGATGCCAACGGTAAGATCTTGTTTGAACCCATGGTGTTGACTGACGGTGAAGTGGCTAACGTGGATACGGGCAGGGCGCCGAGACGCAGCAACCGTAATGCCGATGATGCCTTTGCTTTCCAGATGGGAACGATCGTGTTCGAGCAGGCGAGCATGGGCGAGGTTGCCGAAACGCTGTCGAGATATCGCGAAAAACCAATCGTCGCTGTAGATCAAAACACACAGCACGTAACTGCCGTGGTACAGATAGCGGACATTGAAAGCTTCCTGCAGGTGCTGCCGAAAATTGCCGATGTCCGCGTCAGTGAAGCCAAAGAGGGCACGCAACTATTGCGGCGGTAATGCGGCGTAAGCAGCAACCGGCAATCTGGATGCTTTACCTGAAGCCGATTTCGATACCGCTTGCATCATGTTTTTCTCCACCGCATGTCTGCATCGGCTTGGCAGCTTGCAGCTTGGCCGGTCGGGCTGGAAGATATGCTTGGGTATTCTGATATGCGGACTTTTGTTGTTCTATACTTTTGTTAATCACTCCACGGCTATTCCGTGCCTGCTTCGGACCATCATGTCCTTACGCCTCCAAATCGGCAGTATGGCCATGCTGCACCCGGCATTGAGCGGAATTTTCACGACCTGAATTGCGGCCAATAAAAAGGCCCCTTGAACGGAGCCTTGTAACTGTGATTTTCAATTATTCTTCATCAATGTGCTTACGGCGATATCTTCGTCGATTTCTGGCCAGTGTACGCCGACACCTTTACCAATCAGCCGCCAGTTTTTTCTTTGCTTATCATCTGCATCACGTAGTCTCGGAAACCATTCCAATGGTGCCGAGATTTCGCGGCCATCTGCCAAAACCAAGTGCAGCGCTTCATTCGAAAACATGACGTCTATCGCATGTGGGTCGAGTTTAATTGCTAAAGTGCTCATACCATTTCTCCAAGAATAATTCACGGTGTTCGATGACCAGCAACCGGACCTTTTTCAATTCATGACTTCTAAAGCTCTCTGAACTGGAAAGATTTACCGGCTGTAACCAGTATTTAGCTACTTTATCGCCGTGCTCTACATGTATATGTGGAGGCTCATTTTCTTCACCGCTGAAAAAGAAAAACCTGAAGCCTTGAGTTAATAGAATAGTTGGCATGATTCTCCTTTCTTTTTATTCTAAATCAAATTGGCATCAAAACATGCAAGCCATGTTCATTTCTGCCACTAATCACCCCATGTTATCCCTCACCTGGTTCGGGTAGTTATTAAGTCTTTCGTCTTATCGAATGGTTTGCGGTGCCTGATTCTTTTTGTTTCGTGCAAGCGTGGTTTCCGCGCCAGTCCTGGCTTGTAATTGCCAGAATCGGATAACCCAGCCACAGGGTCTGAGAGATAGAGCCTGTCCGGTGTTTGATGCGCCTCAAGGTAATGATGGTTCTATCCACTTTGAAGGGGGGCTAGCCTTTAGCCCGACCTGAAGCACTTTAGCCCCGATTATTCCCTCCCCTATGCAGGGGGAGGGCTAGGGTGGGGGTAGAAAACCGGACATGAACACAATCAAAATTCCCAACCCACACCTCCCCCCCCCTCTGCAAGAAGAGCGATGTTGCTATTGAACTCCTCGAGGTCAAACCAAGCGGAAAAACTGCCATGACCGCACATCGCAGCCTGAGTCTTCATCCCTGAAAGAAGAAAAAAGGTACATCCCTCATATCACATCGGGAAAAACTCCCATGATTTTTCGGGAGTAAGTATCGCAAAATTGCATCAGGGTATTGCCACCCAAAACCGTCAAAGCTGTATCAGCAATGCAAATCCAATAATAAGAGGGATGGCAATGAGGGAAGTAGAAATGAAGAAAGCAAAAAAGCGTTTTACTGAAGGGGATGTAGTTAATGCAGAGCAGAAGTTCGGAAGAAGTAGTGGCGTGGGGAATGTGTATAAACAAGCGCAACATGCGAATGGCAGGCACGGCTTTTACTATAAGGATTCCAGATACGCAGTAGGCCTGCTGACATTGGCTTTGTCGTTCAATGTCATTGGCGGGCAACTGGATATCAGTGTTCCTCCTCCTGAGGCTACCGGTTTTCATGATGCGGTAGAAGTCGATCTGCCGTCACAACCACTTGCAGATTCACTCAAGCAATTTGCCACGGCTGCAGATTTGAGTCTGGCATTCGATAGCAGCCTGGCAAAAGGTAAAACTGCGCCTGCAGTCAAGGGCAAAATGACCCGCAATGAAGCATTGAACAGCATTCTGGCTGGAAGCGGGTTGAATGCGGATCTGGCAGGCTCGACGGCCGTCATCACGGGTTTGCCCGACCTCGGTGAAACCATCGCCACCGATGTCGTCAATGTCCGCGCCTCACGCTTCAAGCAGATCGGCCCCATGCCCGGCCTCAATCTGACGCGGGAAGAAATCCCCGGTAACGTACAAAGCATCAGCGCCGAGGAAATCAAGGAATCCAAGGCCATGACCATGGCCGAACTGCTCAACTCCCGGTTGCAGTCCGTCAACGTCAATGACTACCAAGGCAACCCCTTCCAGATGGATATCACCTACCGCGGCTTCACCGCCGGCCCGCAGATCGGTACCCCGCAAGGGCTATCGGTCTTCATGGACGGCATCCGCGTTAACGAACCGTTCGGCGACGTGGTCAACTGGGACCTGATCCCCATGAACGCGCTGGCAGGTATCGACGTCTTTCCCGGCTCCAACCCCGTGTTCGGACTCAATACCCTGGGCGGGGCCATTGCCGTGCGCACCAAGAACGGCTTCGATGACCCCGGTACGGATATCCAGGTGCTTGGCGGCTCCTTCGGCCGCAAGCAGGTCATGCTTTCCACCGGCGGCAACAATGGCCGCGTAGGGGGCTTCTTCGCCCTCAACCGCTTCGAGGAGGACGGCTGGCGAAACAACTCCCCAAGCGAGGTCATGCAGGCATTCGGCAAGGCCAGCCTGCGCACCGATAACCTGGATCTCCACGGCAGCATCACTTATGCGGGGAACGACCTGATCGGCAACGGCCTGGTACCGAAGGAAATGTACGATCAGGACAAGGAAAGCGTCTTCACCTCGCCCGACAAAACCAAGAATGAATTGCTGCAATACCAGATTGCCGGTGCTTTTCAGGTCAATGATAACTTCAGCATCACCGGCCAGGTCTACCGCCGCAAGAGCGATCGCAAGGCGGTGACGGGGGATATCAACCGGGATTTCGCTGACCCGACAGGCTTTGGAACGAATGAATATGCCACGCGTCGCCCGAAACCCGGTGAGAACGTAGTGTGTGCCTTCGCCAGTACCAACCAGTACGGCATTCCGGACTATTATGTTGCACCTTCCATATTCAGTGGATTCAGCATGACGATGCTGAACGCGCTGGATTATTCTGCGGGAAACACGAGCTACGATCTTGATGGCGACGGCGATTACGATGTTGCGGACGCCATCGCCGATGGTTCTCTGGATCCCTCCACGCTTAACCAGACGCTCAATGCCGAAGCACAATTTCTTGCTGCTGCGACTGCATACGAACAGTACATGTTCAATGGGGAGCAAGGCGCTTTTGGTACTGGCACAGGGTACTTGAGCAGTACGCTCAATGGAAACTTTGAGCCATCTGCACTTTATTTCGGAATACCTCCGTCGGGGGCATTGCCTGGTTCGTGGTTGACAAATCTCGTGAATCAAGACAAGCCCGCTTATTTCACGGATACGGGGGATCCTTTCGCGGCATATGCCCTGATTCCTACCGCGCCACTCAACGGGCCTGATTGCGGACGTGACGTGGTATTTGACGATGGCGCAACTTTGGTACAAGGACAGATTCGCGTTGCAGGCAACATCAAGCGCAACGGCGCTTGGGAAGCCAACGGTACCGGTGCCGGTTATGAAGATGGCACCCCCAATGCAGTGCTCTCCACTGTTGACATCGGCCAGATCATTCGCGGTGGTTCCATGCAGTTCAACTGGGATAGCGGGCGCCACAAGTTCATGCTGGGCACATCCCAGGACTACGCCACCAATACCTACACCAATTCCCAGATACTGGCATTGCTCAATGCCGACCGCAAGGCCTACGCGGCTCCGGACGAAATCGGCGCGGAATTTGCCGGTGCACGCTTCCCGGTACACAACAATGATTTCAATGGTAGCAGCAAGACACGTAGCGCCTATTTGAGCGAGACATTTACCCCCGTTGAACGCCTGCATGTCTCGGCCAGTGCGCGCTACAACTACACGCGGGTAATGACAAATATGCGGGTACGCAGCAACACTCAGGATGTGAGCTTGTCTCAGGGAACTGCCTCCTGGATGCACTACTTGCTGTGCGACGGTGCGACGCTTGCAGATTGTAATCAGGACTTGCTGAATAACACGGTGCCTGATCCTGACTATATTCCTGGTGGGTCCTATGGCGGTTCCGAATACTACGACCCGTGGGAAAAGGAAGTCGCCACCTACCACAAGGTCAATCCGTCTTTCGGGGTGAGCTGGTCGCCGCATGACACGCTCAACCTGTACGGCAACTGGAATCAGGGCACCAGGACGCCGTCAGCTATTGAGCTTGGCTGTGCCTTTGATGACACAATTGTTACGATAACATCAACGTCGGGAAGCAAAACTGGCCCGCGTAGTCTGATCAACAACCGCGCCTGCACACTGCCTACTGCATTGTCCGGCGATCCTTACTTGCCGCAAGTGGTGGCGCGTACGTTGGAATTTGGTGCACGCGGCAAACTGGCCAACGGCTGGGACTGGAATGCCAGCGTCTACAACACCAACTTGAATGACGATATCTACTTCGTCGCCTACACCGCCACTCAGAGCTTCTTCGATACCATCGGCAAGACTCGCCGGCGGGGGGTGGAGATGGGGCTGGGCGGCAAGGAAGGCAAGTGGGATTTCAAGGCCAATTATTCGTTGACGGACGCTACCTTTGAGGCTATGACGAAGATCGCCAATGCCGACAACAGTTCTGTCGATCATACCAATTCAGACAATCCAGACTGGAACATGATGACTATTGAACCGGGCGACCGCATGCCCGGCGTTCCGCTACACAACATCAACCTCAATCTGGGCTACCAGGCCACCGACAAATGGCGCATCGGGCTCACCATGGTCGCACATAGCTGGTCGTATGCCCGCGGTAACGAGAACAATAAGCATCGGGGCGGTACGTTCCAGGAAATTGTGGTGTCCGACAACCAAGGCGGAACGAAAACCGTAAGACGTAATTTCAATGGCGACGGCAAGACGTCGGGCTACGCGGTGTTTAACCTCAACACCAGCTATGACTTCGGCAACGGCTGGCTTGCCAACCTGACCATCAACAACCTGCTGGACAAGGACTACTTCAGCGCCTCACGCCTCGACATCAACCCGTTCTCGCCGTCCATCAACGGTGCGATTGGTGCGAGTGGTTTTAATTACAACTCCAATGAGTGGCAGTCCACCACCTTCGTCGCACCGGGCGCGCCTCGTGCGGCGTGGGTCACCGTGAAATATGACTTCAATGCGGATAAGCGGCGATGAGGCTGGATGAGATTGGCGGGAGTCAGCAATTGGAAAGTGATGCGGACAGGCATTGCAGCTGCCCGCGTACCGTATCTGGCATCTATCAAAGGTAGAAGTTCACGAGACGCTACGGACGATAGGGGCAGATTGGTGTTGCAGGCAGCCACAAATGCCTGCTTATTGTAACGCAAAGGAAAACATCATGAAAAACATGGTACTTAAAGCAGCAGTATTGAGCGCTCTTGGTCTGGTTACCGCGCAGGCAATGGCGACCGGACTGGTCAATCTCCCTTCCACAGGTTTTGCGGTCGGCTCTGATACTTCGCCCTACACGTTGTGCAACACCACGGGCAATTTTGGATCTGATGATGCCACTGTGCCGACCACCACAGCCAACAATACGTGTGCGGTCTTCCCTGCGAACGTCAATACTGCACCGGAGGCCAGCTTCTCATTGATTACTAGCGTCACACGAAATATTGTCCTGAATGACAGTACACACACCAATAACAGCGACGTAACGGTGGGTAGCGTGGTGGACAGGGTATGGCGCAAGTCCTCGACCAACGAGTGTATCTACGGTGCTCAGATCACCATGAGCAACACCGATTATGATTTGAACACTGCCGGTACCCAGTACCTCGAGATCAATGATTTTGTGCGTTCCGGCTTCAGCGGGCGTTCCGTAGATATCGGCTACTACCATACTGGCACTTTGCAACAGGACGTGCTATACCGCGCTGGCCGCAGAATAAATGGGGTCAGACACGATTTTAAGTCACGGTAAAGTCATACAACATTTAACTCATTATTATTAATCCATGGCACGTCTTCCACGTTATGTCATTCCCGGGCAACCGCAACATATTATCCAGCGCGGCAATAACCGGCAGCTAATTTTTGCCGCTGAAGCTGATTATCAGTTCTTTAGAGATACGCTCATTGAGGCGGCTGAAAAGTATGGCTTGAAAATACATGCCTATGTTTGGATGACCAACCATATTCATCTCTTAGCCACTCCAAGTTTAGATAGCAGTATTAGCAAGGTATTTCAATCCGTAGGGCGTAAGTACGTGCAATATTTTAATTACACCTACAAACGTAGCGGCACGCTGTGGGAAGGCCGTTATCGCGCCACAGTGGTTGATGGCGAGCATTATCTTTTAAGCGTAATGCGTTACATTGAGCTTAACCCGGTACGTGCCGGTATGACTCAAAACCCAGCCAATTACCCTTGGTCCAGTTTTGCGCATAATGCATTCGGTACATCAGGTTTAAACTTTGACTGGCTCACTCCGCACGATGAGTATTTGAGATTGGGCCAAGAACCGTCTGAACGACAGAGTGCATATAGAGATTTATTTAAAACAGAAATTGCCAATAATGAATTAATAGAAATACGAGAGAGTGCGCATAAAGGCTGGGCACTTGGGAGAGAAAAATTTAAAGCTACCATTGAGTTATTATGCAGTAGGCAAGCATCATCAAAGGGTTTGGGAAGGCCTAAAAGCGGGCATAAAACGTGTTTGGCCCTATTAAAGAAAACTGATGAGAATTAAATAAATATGAACTTACGCACCTTCTTGCTGATGGTTACTCCCTTCATTGCCCTGATCGGCTGTACTTCACCTCAAACACGTATGCCCTCCGTGGATTCGGATAGTGCTAAGGTGGAAGCACGAAAACAGCGTGAAATGGTGATCGAGGAATATATCCAGGCTTACCGGCGTTTGCAGAATGTTGCTTCCAGAATTGTGGTGAGTGGGGTTGATTTGTGTGCCGATCAGGTCGGGCCCTATTATGGTTTTACGGTGTGGAACAACGAAAATTTCGGCAAGGAATGGCACGATGTTGTCGAATCGAAATTCGGGTTGGGTACGTCTGTCAGTGTTTCTTCCGTTGCAGCAGACTCTCCGGCAGCGGCGGCAGGACTGGCAGAGGGCGATACCCTGGTCTCGATCAATGGCTGGGAGCCGCCGGTTGGCAAGGATGCTCCCGCCAAGGTGCTGGAGAATCTGTCGGTGCAGGGCAGGGCCGGGGTACCGGTTGAACTGGTCGTGCGGCGCGATATGGAAGAACGCAAGTTTTCCATCATGCATAGCCTGGCTTGCGACTTTCGCGTGCACCTGTCGCCTGACGATGTGAAGAATGCCTATGCCGACGGCAAGAATATCGTGATCTACAAGGGCATGATGGATTTCTTCCGCAGTGATGAGGAAGTAGCGCTCGTAGTCAGCCATGAACTGGCGCATAACGCCATGAGGCATGTTGATGCCAAGCAGAAAAATGCCATGGTAGGCGGTTTACTGGGTTTGGTGCTGGATGTGGCTGTGGCGGCTGGTGGCGTCAATACCGGCGGCGATTTCAGCAAGATCGGCTCAAATGCTGGTGCAAGCGTCTATTCTGTCGAGTTTGAACAGGAGGCGGATTATGTTGGCCTTTATTTCATGGCGAAAGCAGGGTATTCAATTGATGATGCCCCCAATTTCTGGCGCAGGATGGCAACGACAAACTCCAGGGCAATCACCATGAAATCTTCACATCCGACGACTCCTGAGAGGTTTGTCGCGATTGAAAATGCGGTTATCGAGATACAGCAGAAAATCGAGAATGGGCAGTCGTTGAGGCCGGAGTTGAAAAGTGTGAAGCAGGGCGACTGAACTGGTCAGGTATGACTTGCGGCTGGAAGGGTGCAGGTTTGTCCGTAGTGGGTAGGCAATTGCAGGTAATAAAAAAGCCGAACATGATGTTCGGCTTTTTTATTACTGTCTTTTTTTGTTACTTGAGCTTGTTGGCTTAAGCCATTGCCTTGATGGCAGCGCTCAGGCGGCTCTTGTGACGAGAAGCCTTGTTCTTGTGAATAATCTTCTTGTCAGCGATACGGTCGATGACGCTGACATTGGCAGCAAATGCTGCGGTTGCAGCTGCTTTATCGCCAGCTTCAACTGCCTTCACGACCTTCTTGATCGCTGTGCGTAGTGTAGAGCGCAGGCTTGAGTTGTGCGCATTTACTGCTACTGCTTGACGGGCACGTTTTCTTGCTTGTGCGGTATTTGCCATAATTGTTCCTAGTTTCCAGTTAATTCAGTGACCAGTTGACTGAATATTCAGCGCTAACTGGGGTATCAAAATACGAAGCCGTGCATCTTATCTTTTTTTATTGCAGATTGCAAGGCGAAATAGAGGGCAGGCAGATGGGCATGCTAAAATCCCGCATTCTTAAAATTCAATTGAATCAAGCCTCAATGCAATTCTTGAAGACAATGGCCGTATGAATCTGCTGAAAGCGCTCGCTGCGGTCGGCAGTATGACATTTTTATCGCGTGTGTTGGGCTTTGTCCGTGACACGTTGATTGCCCGGGTGTTTGGCGCCGGCATCTATACCGATGCTTTTTTTGTTGCCTTCAAAATCCCCAACCTGCTGCGTCGATTGTTTGCCGAGGGTGCATTCTCCCAGGCTTTTGTGCCGATTCTGGCCGAATACAAGAATCAGCGCGGGCAGGAGGCGACGCAGTCACTGGTCAACCATGTTGCTACCTTGCTCGGCCTGGCATTGGTCGTGGTGACGCTGATTGGTATCGTTGCTGCCCCCCTGATTGTCTATATCAGTGCGCCCGGCTTCGCCAGTGACCCGGAAAAATTCGGTCTGACCATCGATCTGCTACGCATCATTTTTCCTTATATCCTGTTCATTTCGCTGGTGTCTCTGGCTGGCGGCCTGCTCAACACTTACGGAAAATTCACCGTCCCGGCCTTTACGCCGGTCTGGCTCAACGTGGCTTTCATCGTCGCCGCGCTGGCGTTCGCCGATGATTTCAATCCACCGGTCAAGGTGTTGGCTTGGGCGGTATTCGTCGGTGGTGTACTGCAGTTATCGTTTCAGATTCCTTTTCTGATCAAGATTGGCATGTTGCCGCGCTTCAGCCTCAATTTGCAGGATGAAGGGGTCTGGCGCATTCTGAAGCTGATGGGACCCGCTGTGTTCGGGGTTTCGATTGCACAGATTTCCCTGTTGATCAATACGATATTCGCCTCGTTCCTGGTGGCGGGCAGCGTTTCATGGCTGTATTACGCAGACCGCCTGATGGAGTTTCCGACCGGTCTGCTGGGGGTGGCGCTGGGGACCATACTGCTGCCCAGCCTGTCGAAGTCGTTTGCCGACAAGTCGGATGGCGAGTACTCACAGTTGCTGGATTGGGGCCTGCGCCTGACTTTTATTCTGGCTTTGCCTGCTGCGGCGGCGCTGGCAGTGTTGTCCGTTCCATTGATCACCAGCCTGTTCCATTACGGCGCTTTTACCGACCATGACGTCTGGATGACACGTCAGGCCCTGATTGCTTACAGCCTGGGTTTGCTTGGACTGATTCTGGTCAAGGTGTTGGCGCCGGCCTTTTACTCGCGGCAGAACATCAAGACACCGGTGAAAATCGCGGTGTTCACGCTGGTGGCGACCCAGTTCATGAATCTGCTGTTCGTGTTTGGCCTTGACCTGCGGCATGCCGGGCTGGCGCTGGCCATCGGTCTGGGTGCCTGCATCAATGCCGGGCTGCTTTATTATCATTTGCGCAAGGCCGATGTTTACAAACCGCAGGCCGGCTGGCTGATGTTCATGAGCAAGCTGTTGCTGGCTCTGCTGGCGATGTCGGCTGCTCTTTACTTCGCCAGCGGCGCTGATGCGACATGGCTGGATTACACCTTCGTCCATAAATTCGGTCACCTGTCGGGACTGGTGGTGCTTGGTATTTCTGTCTATTTTCTCAGCTTGTGGTTGATGGGTATCCGTCTCAAAGATTTCATGCACCGTACAAAGATCTGATATGCGTATATTCCGCCATTTTCACCAGGCTGACGGCTGCCCTCTGGCGCTTGCGATTGGCAATTTCGACGGGATGCATCTCGGACATCAGGCCATAATGAGCAAGTTGACCGAGGCTGCTCAGAAGCAGGGCCTGAAATCTGCGGTGATGACCTTTGAGCCGCATCCGCGCGAATTTTTTACACCGGGCAATGCGCCGGCACGTCTGAGCTCCTTGCGCGAGAAACTCGAGCTGTTTGCCGAAGCTGGTGTGGAGTATGTTTATGTCTGCCATTTTAACCAGCGTTTTGCCGAAGTCAGTGCCGAGGATTTTATGCGACGGGTTCTGCGCCAAGCGATGAACGTCAAGGCCGTGCTGGTCGGCGAAGACTTCCGCTTCGGGGCGGACCGGCGCGGGGCGCAGGCGGACTTTGTAGCTGCCGGCTTCCAGATCATCAGTCTGCCGGATGTCATGCTGGATCAGCGCCGCGTTTCCAGCACGGCGGTGCGCGAGGCTTTGGCCCAGGGCGATCTGGCGTGTGCGGAAAAACTGCTGGGACGCCCCTACACCATCAGCGGCAAGGTCGTGCATGGCGACAAAGTGGGGCGGACCTGGGGTTATCCAACAGCAAATATCCATATGTTGCACGATAGGCCGCCGCTTTTCGGGGTCTATGCGGTAAAATTGGAAGGTTTGGCAGAGTCGATTCTGCCCGGCGTTGCCAGCCTCGGTGTGCGACCCACCGTAAAACAAGGTGGTAAGCCTACATTGGAAGTGCACCTGTTTGATTTTCAACAGGATATTTATGGCAAGCATGTACGTGTGCATTTTCTGCACAAGATCCGTGATGAAATGAAGTTTGCCGACATTGAAACCCTGAAAACCTGGATAGCCAGCGACGCGCAAAAAGCGCGCAAATATTTTAAGTACGCCACATGACTGACGAAAAAAACGCCAATTACAAACTGAATCTACCTGAAACCGCTTTCCCCATGCGCGGCGACTTGGCCAAGCGCGAGCCGCAGTGGCTGAAGGCCTGGCAGCAGAAAAAGCTGTATGAACGTATTCGTACAGCGCGCAAGGGTGCACCCAAGTTCATCCTGCATGACGGCCCGCCGTATGCCAACGGCGACATTCACATCGGTCATGCGGTCAACAAGATCCTGAAGGACATCATCATCAAGGCGAAGACGCTGTCGGGCTTCGATGCGCCTTATGTGCCGGGCTGGGATTGCCATGGCCTGCCGATTGAACTGGTAGTGGAAAAGAATCACGGCAAGAACATTGACCCAGCGAAATTCCGCGAACTGTGTCGCAGTTATGCGGCAGAACAGGTGGAAAGGCAGAAAAAGGATTTCATCCGCCTCGGCGTGCTTGGCGACTGGGATCATCCCTACCTGACCATGGATTTCAGGACCGAGGCCGACATCATGCGTGCGCTCGGCGACATTTACAGGAACGGCTACCTGTATCAGGGTTCCAAGCCCGTGCATTGGTGTGTGGATTGCGGTTCTGCGTTGGCGGAAGCGGAAGTCGAGTATGAAGATGTGAATTCCCCTGCGATTGATGTGGGGTTCAAGGTTGCTGATAACGCAGCGTTGAGCAAGGCATTTGGAGTTGAAGTCAATGATGATGCTTATGCCGTGATCTGGACGACGACCCCGTGGACGCTGCCAGCTAACCAAGCGGTTAGCGTGCACCCTGAGCTGGATTATGATCTGGTTCAAACCAGTAAGGGTTTACTGGTGTTGGTGCATGAGTTGGTCGAATCCACGCTCAAGCGCTACGGCGAAGAGGAAACAAAGGTGTTCGGCTCCTGCAAGGGATCTGCACTGAAGGGCCTGCTGCTACAACACCCATTCGATAACCGTCGGGTGCCTGTCATTACTGGCGAACACGTGACCACCGATGCCGGTACTGGTCTGGTGCACACCGCAGCTGCACACGGTAATGATGACTGGCTGGTTATGCGTGCCAATTACCCTGAAGAAAAACCACGTGTATTGATCGGTGGCGATGGCAAGTTCTTCACCAGCAACTTGGTGGAGCTTGAGGCGATCCGTGGCCTGACGCGTCAGGAAGCCAACAAGGTAATTCTGAACGTGATGCAGGAGAACGGTACGTTGTTGGCAAGTGCGCGCTTGCAGCACAGCTTCCCGCATTGCTGGCGTCACAAGACGCCACTGATGCAGCTGGCGACGCACCAATGGTTTATCGGTATGGATTCGGCCGGGAAAATTGAAATTGAGCAAGAAGATCAAGAGCAATATGGATTTGATGTCGCGTTTGGTAAAGTTGGGTTGAGAGCATTAGCAAAAAAAGCAGTAGACGTAACTCAATTCTACCCAAGCTGGGGTCGTGCGCGGCTGGAAGCCATGATCAGGAACCGCCCGGACTGGTGCGTATCGCGTCAGCGCAACTGGGGTGTGCCGATGCCGCTGTTCGTTCACAGGGAAACCGGCGAACCGCACCCGCAGACGCTGGAATTGCTGGAAAAGGTCGCGTTGCAGGTCGAGCAGCAGGGCATTGAAGCCTGGTTCTCGCTGGATGGTGCCGCTTTCCTCGCCCAGCATGCGCCGGACAACGCTGCACAATACAAGAAGGTCACTGACACACTGGATGTCTGGTTCGATTCCGGCGCGACGCATGCGGCCGTGTTAAAGCGCCGCCCGGAATTACAGCATCCGGCCGACCTCTATCTCGAAGGTTCCGACCAGCACCGCGGCTGGTTCCAGTCCTCCTTGCTGACCGGTTGCGCCATCGACGGCCGTGCACCTTACGATGCGCTGCTGACCCATGGTTTCGTCGTCGACGGCTCAGGCCACAAGATGAGCAAATCCAAGGGCAACGTCGTCGCGCCGCAGAAGGTGATGGATACCTACGGCGCTGACATCCTGCGCCTCTGGGTGGCTTCGACCGATTACTCCGGCGAGCTGACCATTTCCGACGAGATCCTCAAGCGCGTGGCGGAAGGCTACCGCCGCATCCGCAACACCTTGCGCTTCCTGCTCGCCAATCTGGCCGATTTCGATGCCAAAAAAGATTTGTTGCCGGTTGACCAGTGGCTGGAGATCGACCGTTATGCGGTGGTGCTGACGCAGAATCTGCAGAACCGGATCCTCGCTGACTACGAACGTTACGAGTTTCACCTGGCCGTGCAGAAGTTCGTCAGCTTCTGTTCCGAGGACCTCGGTGGCTTCTATCTGGATATCCTCAAGGATCGGCTCTACACCAGTGGCGAGACTTCCCATGCCCGCCGTGCCGCGCAGAGTGCACTGCATCATATCACGCAGGCCATGATGCGCCTGATGGCGCCTATCCTCAGTTTTACGGCTGACGAGATCTGGCAGACGCTGGGTATGGGCGCAGAAGCGACCGTATTCGAGGATGTCTGGTATGTCTTGCCCGAACATGGATTGAGTGAGCAGCGAGTTCTTGATTGGGAGGACTTACTCAAAATTCGCGCTATGTGTAATAAGTTTATCGAAGATAAACGTGGTGAAGGCTTAGTAGGATCTTCGTTGCAGGCTGAACTTGATATTTATGCACAAGATTCTTCGTACCGTGTGCTCAAGAGTTTTGGTGAGGACCTGCGCTTCCTGCTTATATCCTCGCGTGCCACAGTACATGAAGAGCAGGGTGGCGGCCTTCGTATCGAAGTTACGCCCAGCCCACATGCCAAGTGCGAGCGCTGCTGGCATTACCGTGAGGATGTCGGTGCCGACGCTGCGCATTCGACCATCTGCGGTCGTTGCGTGAGCAATTTGTTCGGTGCAGGTGAAGCCAGAAGTCATGCTTAAGTGGCTGGGACTCAGCGCGATTGTCATCGCGTTCGACCTCTACACCAAGCATCTGGTGTTGCAGGCTTTCACCCTCGGCGAGCATCTCTATATCACCAGCTTTTTCGATCTGGTGCGTTATCACAATGAAGGCGCGGCCTTCAGTTTTCTGGCAGGTGCGGGTGGCTGGCAGCGTATATTCTTCAGTGCCATCGCCATCATCGCGTCGGTTGTGATTGTTTATTTGCTGAGAAAACACAAGGTAGAGAAACTTTTCTGTTTTGCGCTGGCCCTAATTTTAGGGGGAGCACTTGGTAATCTGTATGACAGACTGGTTTTCGGTTATGTGGTCGATTTTCTTTTGTTCCATTACCAGGGTTGGTACTGGCCTGCATTCAATGTGGCGGATTCTGCCATCAGTTGTGGTGTCGTTTTATTATTGTTGGATAGTTTCAGAAAGCCCCGTACATAAGCTTGAAATAAACAGAGGGCGATCGCCAATGCCTGTAGCTACAGGCAAGGCAAGGAGCAGAGCATGGATAAAGTGATCAAGAGCGATGACGAGTGGCGCGAGCAACTCAGTCCCCTGCAGTATGGAGTCACCCGCAAGGCAGAGACCGAGCGAGCGGGAACCGGCGAATATGCTTATCACAAGAAGCATGGGACCTATACTTGCGTCTGTTGCAATACGCCGTTGTTCGAGTCGGATGCCAAATTCGAATCAGGTTGCGGTTGGCCTAGCTACTTTCAGCCGATTGATAAAGAAAATGTGCGGGAAAAGATTGACAGCTCACATCACATGATACGCACCGAAGTCATCTGCAATGTTTGTGATGCGCATCTTGGTCATGTGTTCAATGACGGCCCACAACCTACCGGCCTGCGTTACTGTATCAATTCTGCCGCGCTTAAATTCGAACCAAAGTGATGGCGACGTAAATTAAAGTCAACTTTCGGCTCGTTAGCCTGTCCTACAAGCTCACGCAATAGCGAAAGGAAGACAATGACTCGAATTAAAGTAATGATAACGACTGGTTTGTTGGCACTCTCAAGCGCGGCATTTGCCGACACCTCCGGAAATTACGACCCCCAGCCCGGCCAGTGGTCAACGGTAATCGCAATTTTCGATAACAACAAAAATCATTACCTGCTCAAAACATCCGTCAATAACAATCTGGCAGAATGTTCGGACAGGCTGCATAGATTTAGCCAAAACCTGCATGCGGCTAATGGCATGGTCTGGACAAGTTACGCCAAGGATGTCGTCAAATTCGAAGCAAGCCCGGGGACAACCGATATGCAAGTCAAGGTGCTCGATGTGCGTTGTGTACTTGAGCCTTATGACCCGGAGCTGGTAAAGAAATACTGATTCATCCGGTCGGACATGTCATGCAAAAGGCCCTTGATTGCGGGCCTTTTGCATATTTCGGATGAACGGTAGTCAATCTTCTTGCTGAGCGGGAATGAGGGAAAAATGCTCCCTCATTCCGGCTATTTCAGATCAAAATGATCCGCATTCATCACCTTGGTCCAGGCCTTGATGAAGTCCTGCACGAACTTCTCCTTCGCGTCGTCCTGTGCATAGACTTCTGCATAGGCACGCAGGATGGCATTGGAGCCGAAGACCAGATCGGCCCGGGTCGCCGTCCACTTCACCGCGCCGGTCTTGCGATCGCGGATCTCGTACAGGTTGTTGCTCACCGGCTTCCAGGTGTAGGCCATGTCGGTCAGGTTGACGAAGAAGTCATTGGACAGCACACCGATACGGTCCGTGAAAATGCCATGACTGGTGCCGCCATGATTGGTGCCCAGTACACGCATACCGCCGACCAGCACAGTCATCTCATGAGCGGTCAAGCCCAGTAGTTGCGTGCGGTCCAGCATCAGTTCCTCGGCAGTGACGACGTAGTCCTTTTTCAGCCAGTTGCGGTAGCCGTCGGCCACCGGTTCCAGCACCTCGAAGGACTCGACATCGGTCTGTGCCTGGCTGGCGTCGCCGCGGCCGGATGCGAAAGGTACATTGACGTTGAAGCCTGCGGCCTTGGCTGCCTGCTCGATACCGATGTTACCACCCAGCACGATGACGTCGGCGACACTGGTGCCGGTCTCGGCCGCGATCTTTTCATAGGCGGCCAGCATCTTGGCGAGGCGTGTCGGTTCGTTGCCTTCCCAGTCCTTCTGCGGGGCGAGGCGGATGCGAGCGCCGTTGGCGCCGCCGCGCATGTCCGAGCCACGGAAGGTACGGGCGCTATCCCAGGCGGTGGCGACCATGTCACCGATACCGAGGCCGCTCGCTGCAATCTTTGCCTTGACTGCTGCGACGTCGTAATCGCTACGGCCAGCCGGTACCGGATCCTGCCAGATCAAATCTTCCTGCGGCACATCCGGGCCGATGTAGCGGCTCTTGGGACCCATGTCGCGGTGGGTCAGCTTGAACCAGGCGCGGGCGAAGACTTCCGAGAAGTAGGCCGGATCCTTGTGGAAGCGCTCGGCGATCTTGCGATATTCCGGATCGAATCGCATGGCCATGTCGGCATCGGTCATGATCGGTTTGCGGCGTATGCTCGGATCCTCGACGTCGACCGGCATGTCCTCTTCCTTGATGTTGACCGGTTCCCACTGCCAGGCCCCGGCTGGCGACTTCTGCAGCCACCAGTCGTAGCCGAGCAGCAGGTCGAAGTAACCGTTGTCCCATTTGGTCGGGTGCGTGGTCCAGGCACCTTCGATACCGCTGGTGACGGTGTCGCGGCCGATACCGCGGGTGCTATGGTTCTGCCAGCCGAGGCCCTGTTCCTCGAGTTCCGCGCCTTCCGGAGCCGGGCCGAGGTTGGCGGCGTCGCCGTTGCCGTGACATTTGCCTACGGTATGGCCGCCGGCGGTGAGCGCGACGGTTTCCTCGTCGTTCATCGCCATGCGGGCGAATGTGATGCGCACGTCATGCGCGGTCTTGATCGGGTCCGGCTTGCCATCGACGCCTTCCGGGTTGACGTAGATCAGGCCCATCATGACGGCGGCCAGCGGGTTTTCCAGATCGCGTTCGCCGGAGTAGCGGCTGCCTTCGCTGCCGCTGGGCGCCAGCCATTCCTTTTCCGAACCCCAATAGGTGTCTTTTTCCGGATGCCAGATATCTTCGCGGCCGAAAGCGAAGCCGAAGGTCTTGAGGCCCATGGATTCATAGGCGATGGTACCGGCCAGGATGATGAGATCGGCCCAGCTGATCTTGTTGCCGTACTTCTTCTTGATCGGCCACAGCAGGCGGCGTGCCTTGTCCAGATTGGCGTTGTCCGGCCAGCTGCTGATTGGTGCGAAACGCTGGTTGCCGGTCCCGGCGCCACCACGGCCGTCAGCGATGCGATAAGTGCCGGCGGCGTGCCATGCCATGCGGATCATCAGGCCGCCGTAATGACCCCAATCTGCCGGCCACCATTCCTGGCTATCGGTCATCAGGGCATGAAGGTCTTTTTTGAGAGCATCGACATCGAGGTTCTTCAGTGCTTCCCGGTAATTGAAATCTTCACCCAGCGGGTTGGTCTTGCTGTCATGCTGGTGCAGGATGTCGAGGTTCAGCGCTCTGGGCCACCAGTCCATTTGGGAGGTGCTGGCAGTAGTATTGCCGCCGTGCATGACCGGGCATTTGCCGGCGGGAGGTGATTTGTGTTCCATGGTCAAGCTCCTTCTTTAGGTTGGTTGCTGTGCTAATGACCAATTCCGTAATTGGCAAGATACTCCACTAGAGGCAAATGGCTAGGTTTATTAATGAAACGTCGCATGATGTCTCCGTAAGCCATGAAGTGAGACCATCATAGAGCACGTGAATTAATTGATAAAATTGATTATTAGTATTAGTGCGATAGTATTTATAAATATTCAGGGAATGCGTGGAGTCTGTGAAAAAATCATCAAGATATTGTGGAATACAACTGTTCAAGAGTTGCGGTCGTATCACCATGCCGCCATGGTGAACCTCTACATCCGCAGGCATACTAAGTACTGGTTGAGAGCCGAAGAGGAAATACTGATGACCACACGCAAGCCCATAGCACGCGGTCTGCAAAGTCTGCTACTGGTGACAGGACTATCGTGTTTCATGCTGACACAATCCGTGAAGGTACTGGCCGATCCCGCATGCACGCGGGAAATTCGCCAGAAAAGTGAACAGAATGTCGTACTGAGCTTAGTTGTACGTGAGTTTGAAGCGGGAAAATATGACTTGGCGATGCTGCTTGGTGAGCAGGCGCCGGAAGTCAAACGTATCAGCTTCTCCGGCAGAGAGTCTGCCTGCGCTTATCAGCCCCTGGTGTTGGAGCGGGGCGGCAGCTGGGGTTGGCATATGGTCTGGCAGGAGCCTGATAGGGGTTTGTTTTATGCGCGCATGGATGGTGAGGCCTGGGTATCTTCACCGAGCAAACGGATTGCCGACAAGCCTGTGCAACAGGTCGAGTTTCTGTCAAATGGACAGCAGTTGGACATATCCTGGCAGGATGAAACTGGCCAGCAGTTCAGCCGGCGTTCGACCGATGAAGGGCGAAGCTGGGATTAATCCTTGAGTTCTGCTTCACTGTCCGGTTTTTGTGCAATGTGTAGTGCGGCCTTCGTCAGTAAGTGAGCACTGACGGGCGCAGTGATAAACAGGAACAGCGTGGCAGCGATTTCATGCAGGCTGATACCGGGCTCGGTGACGCTGAAGTAGATCGCAGAAGCCACAACCATAGCACCGACGCCGAGTGTTGTTGTTTTAGTCGGCCCGTGCAGGCGCATGAAAAAATCTGGCAGACGTGCAAGTCCGATCGACCCCAGCAGGGTAAAGCTCGCGCCCACCAGGATCAGCAGGGCAATCAGGGTTTCGGTCCAGATGCTCATTCGATGATGCTCCCACGCAACAGATATTTGGAAAGCGCCACGGTGCCGACAAAACCCATGATGGCGATCAGCAGCGCGGATTCGAAATAAGCGGAATTGCTGCTGTTGATGCCAAACAACACCAGCAGGGCGATGGTGTTGATATAAAGCGTATCCAGTGCCAGGATGCGGTCCGTGGCGTCCGGGCCGCGCACCATGCGGTACAAGCTCAGCACCATCGCCAGTGAAATCATGGCAAAGGCAATCTGTATGACAGTGTTCAGCATGAGAATATCTCCTTCAACGGTTGCTCGTAGCGCGTCTTGATGGCGCGTATCGTCGCTTCGCGGTCATCCACATTAAGCGCATGCACCTGTAGCACCCAGCGTGAGCGGTCAATATCGATGGATACGGTGCCCGGTGTCAGTGAGACGATACTGGCGAGCAGCGTGCCGACAAAAGGGTCCTGCATGTCCAGCGGCACCTCGATAAAAGCCGGCTTGATAAGTCTGGTCGGGCCCAGTACCAGTTTGGCCACATCAATACTCGCCAGTAGGATATCCCAGAGGACAATGCCGAACAGGCGCATGGCAGGCATGAGCTTCACCCTGGAGGGATGCTCGGGCCAGAAACGGCGCGTCAGAAGCGGCAGGCCAGTAGCCAGGATCAATGCCAGTACAGCGTGTGCCAGCGAGGATGCATTGTTGAGAGCTATCCAGAGCAGGAAAATGGCGACCGAAAGTGCTGGGTGCGGAAAGAAGCGTTTCATGGTCGGCTTACCCTTGGAGTGACTGCATGGTCGGGAATCACTGCATCAATGTATTGCTCGGGCTGGTGCAGTTGTGCAGCGGTGCGCTGGGTAAAGTCTGATATGGGCTGAGAAAAAACCAGCAACAGCAGTGAGATGGCAATGAGTGCAAAAGTGGCCAGATATTGGCGTCCGCTCCTGACCGGCGTCGTGGGATGCAGTTTGGTTTCCCCTTCAGCCGATATTTCCCAGAACAGGTGACTGCCTGCCTTGGCCAGGGCAGCTGTGGTAACCAGGCCGGTGATCAGGATGACAGCCCATATGGCAGCTGCCAGCGCCGATTGGCTGACGGCAGTTAACAGCATGAGTTTGCCGATAAAACCCGAAAATGGCGGCAAGCCGGCTGCGGTCGCGGCCAGCAACAAAAAGCCGAGTTGCAGGCTCCTGCTGTTGAGTCTTCCCGCTCCCGCCAGTGTATCTTCCATGTAACCGCGTGCCGTGCCGATCAGGCCGGCCAACATGAAGAATGCCGCAGCAACAATAGCCGATTGCACCAGATAATAAAGCGCTGCGGCAGTCACAACGGGGTCAGCGAAAGATGGCACCATCAGTAACACTCCGGCCGAACCCAGCACCAGCCAGGCGATCAGTGCCTGCAGTTTTTTGGCGGTTAATATGCCAAGCGTGGCAAAAACGATAGTCGCCAGTGCGGTAATCACCAGCCAGTCACCGATCAGATCATGTGTCGCCGCAGCCGAATCAAAGGCAATCATTTGCACACGCAATATGGCAATAATGCCAACCTTGGTCATGATGGCGAATAATGCGGCGACTGCAGGGCCTGCTGCCGTATAGGTATACGGTAGCCAGAATGAGAGGGGCAGTATTGCCGCTTTCAGCAGGAATACGGTGATGAGCAGGGCGCCGGCGACTCTGACTAGTGCGGCATTCTCGGCAGAAACCGTTTGTAGTTGTACAGCGATATCCGCCAGATTGAGTGTGCCTAGCGTGCCGTAAATCAGGCCAAGCGCAATCAGAAAGACGGCAGAACCGGCCAGATTGAGCGTGACGTAGGCAAAGCCGGCGCGACTTTTGTTCAGACCGCCGCCATGTGCCAGCAGGATGTAAGAAGCGAGCAGCATGACCTCGAAGAAGACGAACAGATTGAATACGTCGCCAGTCAGGAACGCACCATTGATACCCACCAGCTGCAACTGGAAGACAGCATGGAAATGTCGGCCCTTCTGGTCGAAACCTGCGCTGGCATAGAGCAGGGCGGCCGCGGCCAGAATGGAGGTAACCATGACGCCCAGTGCCGCTAACCTGTCGGCGACCAGCACGATACCGAACGGTGCCGGCCAGTTTCCCAGCGCATAGCTGAGGGGTTCCTGGCTATCCGTCAGCAGCAGCAGGTTGGCCGCAGCTGCAAGTAGTGAGAGTACCGCAACTGCGCCGATGCCACGCTGCAGCTCGAACTTTCGCCCACTCAGCATCAGTAACAACAGGCTACTGATGAACGGGATCAAGATCGGAAGTATCGGGCTGTGGTTCATGAAAGATGTTCTTGTTCTGCCGTTGCTCTGGGTGCAGCCTCTTTGACTGACACATATTCTGCTGGCATATCGACATGATCGTCACCCGATTCCGAGAGGCTGCGCAGGGCTAACGTGACAATATAAGCCGTCATGCCGAAACCGATGACGATGGCCGTCAGCACCAGTGCCTGTGGGATGGGGTCGGTGTAATGGCTAGCCTCGGCATTGATAATGGGCGGTGCATTCACCATCAGCCTGCCGCTGGCAAACAGGAAAAGGTTAACCGCGTAGGATAGCAGCGTGAGGCCGAGAATAACGGGGAAGGTACGTGCACGCAGCATGAGGTAAACGCCGCAACTTGAGAGCAGGCCGATTGTAATGGCCAACATGGCTTCCATCAGGCTTTCTCTCCTCGAATACGCAGCCTGCCAAGCTCGGTCAGTATCAGCAGTACGGTAGCAACCACCACCAGATAAACACCCAGATCAAAAATAATCACGGAGGCAAGTTCGATTTCACCCAGCAGCGGAATGGCAAAATGCCCGTGCGTGCTGGTGAGGAACGGTCTGGCGAAGAACCAGCTGATGAGGCCGACGCCTGCAGCAAAGGCCAGCCCCAGGCCAAGAAATGGCGGGTAGTGTTTCGGCATCCGGTCTTCGGCAAAGGAGAAGCCGCCTGCCAGAGATTGTAGGATGAGGGCGACACCGGTCACCAGTCCGGCGACAAACCCGCCGCCGGGCAGGTTGTGCCCACGCAAGAAGATGTAGGCTGCCACCGCAAGTGCCAGCGGTAATAGCGGACGCATCAGCATCTTGAGGAACAGCGGGTGAGCCTCTTCGGCCCACAGGCGGCCAACGGCATCCTTTACCGGCGGGGCAAGGCGCAGCTGATCCAGCAGGGCATGCGTGCCCAGTGCTGCCATGGCCAGCACGGTAATCTCGCCCAGCGTATCGAAGCCGCGAAAATCGACCAGAATGACGTTCACCACATTGCTGCCGCCACCGCCCGGTACCGATTGTTGCAGATAGTAATCGGAGATGGTGCTGAACGAACTGGTAAGCAGGGAGAAAGTGACAAAGCTCATGCCGAGGCCGATACCCAGTGCCAGCACGATATCTCTGGCAATGCGCGCGCGTGAGGATTCCTTTGGCGTATTTTGCGGCAGATAATACAGCGCCAGCAGCATGAGTACGATGGTGACGACCTCTACGGAAAGCTGCGTAAGCGCAAGGTCAGGGGCGGAAAAACGCACAAAAGTCAGTGAAACCACGAGGCCGACAATACCAATCAGGATGACCGCCAGCAGGCGGCGATGATGCAGCAGAGTGGTGCCGACAGTCCCCAGCATCAGGGCGATGAGGGCGATCATGCTGGCGGCATCCAGCGGCATTCTGGATTCAAAGCGTACTGGGCTGCCGCTACTGAACCAGGCCCATCCTGCGTAGACCAGGACGAATCCGTACAGGAGTGCGGTATAACGTTGCAATGAGCCATTGTCCAGCAAGCGCAGAATATATTCCGCCTGTTCCACCAGATAGCGGTACAGGCGTTCGAATCCGGTCCGGCTATTGAGGGAAGGCAGCCTGCGATGCCATTCGAACAGAGGATGGCGCATGGTGTAGATGCCGACGCCACCGGCCAGTGCGATCAAACTCATGACAAGGGCCAGATTGAAGCCGTGCCAGATCTTCAGGTCATAGTCCGGCAATGGGGATTGCAGCGCTGCTCCGGCGGCAGAGGATAGCAGGTTGCCAACTGACCAGGCCGGGAACATGCCGACAATCAGACATAGCAGCACAAGGATTTCGACCGGTAGTCGCATCCAGCGTGGTGGTTCGTGCGGTTGACGCGGCAAGTCAATCGGCTCGCCGTTGAAGAACACATCGTGGATAAAACGCACGGAATAGGCAACAGCTAGTATACCGGCGATTGTGGCGAAGATCGGAAGGATCAGATGCGTGCCGCCGAAGCCGGTGAACAGTACGGCCTCGGTAAAGAACATTTCCTTGCTGAGAAAGCCGTTGAGCAGAGGCACGCCCGCCATTGAGGCCGCCGCCACCATGGCCAGGGTGGCTGTGGTCGGCATCAACTTGAACAGGCCGTTCACACGCCGCATGTCGCGTGTGCCGCATTCATGGTCGATGATGCCGGCCGCCATAAAGAGAGAAGCCTTGAAAATGGCGTGGTTGATGATGTGAAACACCCCGGCTATCACTGACATCGGCGTGCTGAGTCCGAACAGCAGGGTAATCAGCCCCAGGTGACTGATGGTGGAATAAGCCAGCAGGCCCTTGAAGTCGTCGCGGTACATGGCCATGTAGGCGCCGTAGACCAGCGTGAAGGCACCAATCGCACTGACATTGATGAGCCAGGCATCGGTGCCGGAAAGTACGGGATAAAGCCGCGCCAGCAGAAACACCCCGGCTTTCACCATGGTGGCGGAATGCAGATAGGCAGAAACCGGCGTCGGCGCGGCCATCGCGTTAGGTAACCAGAAGTGGAAAGGGAATTGTGCGGATTTGGTAAAAGCCCCAAGCAGCACCAGGGTCAGTATCGCCGGATAAAGTTTGTCGGCTCTGATCAGATCTGCTGCTGCAATAATCTGTGTCAGCTCATAACTGCCCGCCACCTGACCGAGCAGGATAATGCCGGCCAGTAGCGCCAGTCCGCCGCCGCCAGTAACGACCAGCGCCATGCGCGCGGCGATGCGCGATTCATAAGCCTCGGATTTATAGGCAATGAGCAGGAAAGATGAGAGGCTGGTAATTTCCCAGAACACCACCATCATCAGCAGATTTTCCGAAAGCACGATGCCCAGCATGGCCGACATGAATAGCAGCAAAAAGGCGTAAAATCGCCCGAGTTTGTCGTCATCCGGCAGGTAATAATGCGCGTATAGAACGACCAGCATGCCGATACCGAGTATCAGGATGGAAAACAGCATGCCCAGGCCATCAAGCCGGAAGGCGAGATTGAGTCCGTAGGCCGGTAGCCAGTCCGTATGCATTACTACCGTCTCGCCGCCGAGCACAGCAGAAAAAAGCGGGATGAGCAGCGACAGAGATAAAATCATCACCGCACCGGTCGCTATCGAGGCAGCTTTGCGGCCAAGGCGTTCCGCCATTAGCGGCAGTGATACGCCAGCAAAAGCAACCAGCAGTGCCAAAGGCAGTAGCAAGGTGTAGGATAGGTTTTCAGTCATGATGGGCAATTATCAGGCAGGCAGGCGGACCAGACTTGTTCAGATTTTTATTGTTAACGGGCAAATTTTTGTTCAAAAAAACCGGGCTTGTAATCTTGGACGGGTCTTGTGGTTTCGGATAGCCATCCATCCAAGCGGAAAAATTATAGCATGCCATGGTGATGCGCCCCGCTGATAAACCCTACTTGAAATACTTACAAATTACCTCATGTAGTTAACAACATCATTTATCAAGTGAAGAGGACAACATGCGCTTCGACAAACTGACCACAAAATTCCAGGAGGCGATTGCAGAGGCCCAGAGCATCGCAGTCGGTAACGACAACCCGAGCATAGAGGCGCAGCATCTGCTACAGGCGCTGCTGCAGCAGGAAGACGGTAGCACCTCATCCCTGCTGGGTCATGCCGGGGTCAACCTGCTGCCGTTACGTGCCGCATTGCAGCAGTCGATCAAGGACCTGCCCAGAATCGAGAACAATGCTGGCGAGGTGTCGATCTCGCGCGATCTGAATAACCTGCTCAATGTTACCGACAAGAATGCGCAGCAGCGCGGTGATACTTATATTGCCAGCGAGATGTTCCTGCTGGCATTGGCCGATGACAAGGGTGTGACCGGTAAGTTGCTGAAGCAGCATGGCCTGAGCAAACCTGCGCTGGAAAAGGCGATTGAAGCGGTGCGTGGCGGTTCCCAGGTAGATAGCTCCGAAGCCGAAGGACAACGCGAGGCGCTGAAGAAATACACGCTGGACCTCACTGAGCGTGCCCGTCTTGGCAAGCTTGATCCGGTCATCGGCCGTGACGATGAAGTTCGCCGTGTGATTCAGGTGCTGCAACGTCGTACCAAGAACAATCCGGTGCTGATCGGTGAGCCCGGCGTCGGCAAGACCGCGATTGTCGAGGGGTTGGCACAGCGCATCGTCAATGGCGAGGTGCCGGACACGCTGAAGAACAAGAAAGTACTGTCGCTGGATATGGCGGCTCTGCTGGCCGGTGCCAAATATCGCGGCGAGTTCGAGGAACGCCTGAAGTCGGTGCTGAAGGAGCTGGCGCAGGACGAAGGCCGTACCATTGTCTTCATCGATGAGATTCATACCATGGTCGGCGCCGGCAAGGCCGAAGGTGCGATGGATGCCGGTAACATGCTGAAACCGGCACTGGCCCGCGGCGAATTGCATTGCGTCGGTGCCACCACGCTGGATGAATACCGCAAATACATTGAGAAAGATGCCGCACTGGAGCGCCGCTTCCAGAAGGTGCTGGTGGATGAGCCGACCGTCGAGGCGACTATCGCTATCCTGCGCGGCCTGAAGGAAAGATATGAACTGCATCACGGTGTCGAGATCACCGATCCGGCCATCGTCGCCGCCGCCGAATTGTCGCACCGTTATATCACGGACCGCTTCCTGCCGGACAAGGCGATCGACCTGATTGATGAGGCCGCTTCGCGTATCAAGATGGAAATTGACTCCAAGCCGGAAGTCATGGACAAGCTTGACCGACGCCTGATTCAGCTCAAGATCGAGCGTGAGGCGGTGAAGAAGGAGAAGGATGAGGGTTCGCAGAAGCGTTTCGCTCTGATCGAGGAAGAAATCGAGCGTCTGGGAAAGGAATATGCCGACCTCGAGGAAATCTGGAAGACGGAAAAGGCGCAGGTGCAGGGCAGCCAGCACATCAAGGAAGAAGTTGAGAAGCTCAAGTTGCAGATGGAAGACGCCACGCGCAAGGGCGAGTGGCAGAAGGTTTCCGAGTTGCAATACGGCAAGCTGCCGCAGTTGGAGGCGCAACTCAAACAGGCTGCGAGTGTCGAAGCATCTGCTGACAAGAGTAAGCACAGGATGCTGCGCACCGAAGTCGGTGCTGAAGAGATTGCCGAGGTGGTGTCGCGTGCGACCGGTATTCCGGTCTCCAAGATGATGCAGGGGGAACGCGACAAGCTGCTGACCATGGAAGACAAGCTGCATGAGCGCGTGATCGGGCAGGATGAAGCGGTACGTCTGGTGTCGGATGCCATCCGCCGCTCGCGCTCCGGTCTTTCTGATCCCAACCGGCCTTATGGTTCCTTCTTGTTCCTCGGTCCGACCGGCGTCGGCAAGACCGAGCTATGCAAATCGCTGGCCAACTTCCTGTTCGACAGCGAGGAGCATCTGATTCGCATCGACATGAGTGAATTCATGGAGAAACACTCGGTCGCCCGCCTGATTGGCGCTCCTCCGGGCTATGTCGGTTATGAAGAGGGCGGCTATCTGACCGAGGCTGTGCGTCGCAAACCGTATAGCGTGATTTTGCTGGATGAAGTGGAGAAGGCGCACCCGGACGTGTTCAACGTACTGCTACAGGTGCTGGACGATGGCCGCCTGACCGACGGTCAGGGCCGTACCGTGGACTTCAAGAACACCGTCATTATCATGACATCCAATTTGGGTTCACACATGATCCAGACCATGGCCGGCGATGATTATCAGGTCATCAAGCTGGCGGTGATGGGTGAGGTGAAAACGCACTTCCGTCCGGAGTTCATCAACCGGATTGATGAAGTGGTGGTGTTCCATGCACTGGGTGAATCACATGTGAAATCCATCGCCAGCATCCAGATGAAGAACTTGTCAGCTCGACTGGAGAAGATGGAGATGCAGCTGGAAGTCAGCGAAGCTGCGCTGACCGAGATTGCCAATGCAGGCTTCGATCCGATCTATGGCGCAAGGCCGTTGAAGCGCGCAATCCAGTCCGAAATCGAGAATCCGCTGGCAAAAGAAATCCTCAACGGGAATTTTGTCGCCAAGGATACGGTCAGAGTGGATTACAAGGGTGGCAAGATGCAGTTCAGCAGGGCTTGAACCTTTATGTCAAGGAGTATGGAATGCGCAGACTGATAATCGGATTGCTCGGTAGCCTGATCGTGCTGGTTTCAGGATGCGCAACCACGCAATATCAGGAGCCGCAGATTCAGCGCATTTCGGCAGAAGAGCTGGCGCAACTGATGCCACCACCAGTGGCCACGCTCAGTCTGGAAGAGGTTGTCACGATGTCCAAAGCCGGTACATCGCCTGACGAAATCATTGCCAGAATCAAGGAAACGGGTTCCCAGTACGAGCTGACACCCTCACAGGCGGTGGGTCTGGCCGGACAGGGCGTGAATGTAAAAGTGCTGGATTACATGCACAGCAGTCGTGAGCGGGTGCTGCGCGACAGCATGGCGGAAGAAATCAACAAACGCGAACTGGAAAACCGCAAGGTGCAGGATAGACTGAAACGCGAATACGAGCTGCGCTATCAGCCTTATTATCATCCCTATTTCGGCTATAGTTATTCGCCCTGGGGACGCTACCGCTATTACGGCCCCGGCTATTACTGGTGGTAGGCAGTGGTTATCCTGAACCTGAATGCAAGCCGCAGAGGGCACAGGAGTCACAGAGAAAGTCAGAGAGTCAGTCGTGATGACTCCGGCCTCTTGGGCCGTTTTTTGAACTCAAGGAAGCTTGCCTTGCCTCGGTGTGTTCCATGAACTCTGCGGCTAACCGCGTTTTTCTGGCTTAATCAGGTTTTTGCGACAGATCCCGGTTCGCTGCCAGCCAGCGCATTTGTTTGGAGTAGGCATGCCTTGCTTGCAGCCGCATGTCAGTCAGAATGATCTCCAGCGTTTCACCCAGCACCATCATGACGCCCAGGATTGGAATCACCAGCATCAGGCCGGCAACGCCGGCAATGGCCTCGCCGACCAGGAACATCATCAGGGTCAGCAGCGGATGTATATGCAGGCTTTTGCCGACGATCAAGGGCAGGAAGATCAGGTCATCCAAGGCGCGCAACGCGACAAACAGGCCGATAATGCTGTAGACCAGCGGCAGGTTGCCGGGGAAATCGGTAGCGACCACCATCATGATGATGGCGAAGCCGAGCAAGGGTCCAAGATAGGGAATCCAGTTGAGGACGGCGACAATCACACCAAGCAGCAAGGGTGAGTTCAGCCCCAGCAGCCAGAGCCCGAATGTCATAATCAGTGTGTCGAGTACCGTAATTTTCATCAAGCCGACAAAATAGATGCGTGCGGTGCGATCAACGGCATGTATCAGGTAGAGCGTTTTCTCGAAAAAAGCATTGGGTACCGCTCCGCCCAGCATCTTGCGCAGATAGGCTTGGTCTTTCAGCAGAAAAAAAGTGATGATCGGTGTCAGCAGCAGCGAGGGCAACCAGGTGGCAAAACTGAGAATAAACGCACCCAGGTACTTATCAGAAAAATTTAGGGAGAAGTCCCTGAATTGCATGTAGAGGTCGTCATCGAAACGGGCATTCTGCAGAAAGCTGAAATGGACTCTGAACGACTGCAACAGGCTCTCGAGCAGCGCGGCACCTCCTGCCAGATAATGCGCAAGTCCGGTCTGCCACTCATCGGCATGGGCAATGGCCAGTGGATAAAATGAAAGGACTGCCAGTGACATCAGCAGCAGAAACAGGCCACTCAGGCTGACGGCTGCCAGGGTGGTGCTAAGCCCGGCCAGAATCATTCTTCTCGATAAGGGCAGCAGCATGTAGTAAAGAATAAGCGCAAGCAGGAAAGGCACCACCAGCCATAAAACCTTCTTGAAGACGAACAAGGCCAGGCAGGTAATCGTCAGTATACCGATCCAGGTCAAGGGTCCCGGCACATCCCGCAGATTGGGGAAACCAGGGCCGCTGAATTTAGATACTTCGATTTTGTGGGTGTTGTCGCGCAGACTGCAGTGAGCGGTGATTTTTCTGGCGATGGCAGGGTGAGTGTGCAGCAGCCACAAGAAGTCCGCCCTGAATAACACTGCCAGAGCGCAGTCTTCCATAGTACGCGCCTGTGCAATACGCGGTTGATTTTCGAGCAGGGCGCGCTCGCCGAAAAACTGGCCGGGCGTGATTTCGGCAATGGGCTCGTCGCTGTTCTGCCGGGTGATGCTGACCTTGCCGGAAAGCAGGAAGTAGATGGCCTGTCCTTCTTCGTCCTGGTCGAAAATGATTTCGCCGCGAACGTAATCGCGCTGGTGCAGCAGGTCGTCAAGTGTGCGTAGTTCATGCGTACTGAGATCGGCAAACAGAGGCACCTCGCGCAGCAATGTCAGATGAGCGGGTTCACTGCCTTTGCGAAAATAGTGCAATAGCATGATTATTCTTTGTTTTTATACAATTGACACTGTAATCATATGCCCGGATGCGAACAACCCACAAGCAATACAAGTGACTATATTCATGTGGCTGTGGTCTATTTGGGTTGCGGTAAAACGGACTAATCCAGTCGGCGCGCTATAATCAAATTTTCAATTTCAGATATCTTCACCATGCACCAGCTTGTTCATCAGATCAGTCTCCAAACCAAAGGTCGCCGCCTCTACGACATCACGCCCGAAGTGACGCAATGGGCCAATCAGAGCGGCATGCAGACCGGTATGCTGACACTGTATATTCAACATACTTCTGCCAGCCTGCTCATCAATGAAAATTACGATCCGGATGTGCTGGTCGATATGGAAGCTTTTTTTGCCCGGCTGGTGCCGGATGGCGATGCCTTGTTCATTCATACGGTGGAAGGGCCGGATGATATGCCGTCGCATGTGCGCAGTGCATTGACTCAAACCAGCCTGTCGATTCCATTGCTGGATGGATGCGTGGCACTCGGTCAATGGCAGGGAATTTTCCTCTACGAACATCGACTAATGACGCACTCGCGTCGCGTGCTGTTGCATCTGATAGGTGATTGAGCACATGTGCACTGGCCAGAGCCGAAGCGGATATGTTGATGATAAATAGACCATTCTGGTGCATTTCTGTTTACGGCCTGTTGATGGCTGCCCTGTTATTTGTGCGGCCGGTATTTGCCGAGCCTTTGCCGCCCCAGTTGAGTGGTCAGAGATTTCAGTACACGGTGCAGCCCGGCGATTTTCTGATCAAGATCAGTGCACGTTTTGGTGCTTCAGCAGAATCGGTGGCTCGTGATAATGGCTTGCGTTATGAAGGGCTGATCTATCCAGGTCAAAAACTCTGGATCGATAACCGCCATATCTTGCCGAGTGTGGATGGCGATGGCTTGTACATCAATCTGCCACAGCGTATGCTTTATTTCATTCGTGGCGGACAGTTGCTGGCGGCCTATCCAGTCGGGCTCGGCAAGCCAGGTTGGCCGACGCCGACGGGCAGGTTCAGCGTGACGGGCAAAGCTGAAGACAAGGAATGGCGTGTGCCGCTATCCATTCAGGCAGAAATGCGGCAGACCGGCCAGCAGTTAAAGTCATTGGTCCCCCCGGGCCCTGGCAACCCGCTGGGCAGGCACTGGCTGGAGCTGAGTATTCCGGCAATTGGCATACACGGCACCATCGCGCCTGCCAGCATTTACCGGTTTCAAAGTCACGGTTGCATACGTTTGCATCCGGATGACATTGCGGCGCTGTTCATGCTGGTGGAGCCCGGTGTGACCGGGCAGATTATTTATGAGCCGGTTCTGCTTGCAGAAGTTGGTGGCCGTGTTTATCTTGAAGTGCATGGGGATATCTATGGCCAGGGTGGTGTTGATTCTGAAACGCTCCATCAGATAGCCGGAGCGCGCGGATTGGCTGGGCGTATTGACTGGTCGCTGGCCTATGAAGTGCTGACCGGTTTTGACGGAGTGGCACGGGATGTGACGCTAAGCTGGCAGTGAGACTTAACATATGGCATTGATGGCAGGAGACAGAAATGGATGATCAGATAAGCAGAGCGCGACGCAGCCTGTTGAAGGCTGGCATGGCCCTGGCTTTGGCAGGACTGGGCAGTCAGCCGGCGTTTGCAGCATTCGCGCCGGACAAGACCCCGGTGCGGACACTCGATTTATTCAATCTGCACACCGGCGAAAGCTTGAGTACCACCTATTGGGCGGATGGCAATTACCTGCCGCAAGGTCTGGCCGAAATCAATCATATCCTGCGTGACCACCGTAACGACCACATCAGCCCGATTGCACCGCGATTACTGGATCTGCTACACCATCTGCGCGGCAAGCTTGATACCACCATGCCATTCCAGATTATTTCCGGCTACCGCTCGCCAGAGACTAATTCCCAGTTGAGAGAGTCGGGCACCGGTGTGGCGAAACGTAGTTTGCACATGGAGGGCATGGCCATCGACTTGCATGTGGAAGGTGTCGCTCTGGAAGAAATACGTCGTGCTGCCATGGCCTTGCATGCCGGCGGTGTTGGCTATTATCCGGATTCCAATTTCGTGCATGTTGACACTGGCCGGGTGCGCAGCTGGCAGTCCAGTTAGGCTGGCTTGGAGATAAAGAGACAGTATGCAAGCAGAATTCTGGCTGACGCGCTGGGAGCGCGGCGAAATCGGCTTTCATCTCGACGATACCAATCCCTGTTTACGGCAGTTCTGGCCGCAACTGCAAGTGCCAGCCGGCAGCAGGGTACTGGTGCCGTTGTGCGGCAAAAGTCTGGATATGCTGTGGTTGCGCAATCAGGGATATCGGGTGGTCGGTGTCGAACTGAGTCAGATCGCGGTAGAGACCTTCTTTGACGAAGCCGGCCTGGTGCCGGAAGTCAGCCATACTGGCCGCTTTCAGCACTATCGCGCTGGTGATATCGAGGTGCTGTGCGGCGACTTTTTTGCATTGACCATAGCCGATGTGCCGGATCTGGTTGCAGTTTACGACCGCGCTTCGCTGATTGCCTTACCTCCTGAATTGCGCCCCCGCTATGCCCGGCACTTAAGCACTTTGCTGCCGGTTGGCGGCCCCAGCCTTCTGGTTACCATGGATTATCCGCAGTCGGAGATGCCAGGACCGCCTTTCGCGGTTGCTGAAGCCGAGGTGCATCAGTTATACGATGGGGCTGCGCGGGTGCAGTCCTTGGCAGTGTTTGATGTGCTTGCCGGAAATGAGCGGTTTCGTCAGCGTGGGCTCACCCGCATACAGGAATATGTCTACCAGCTCACGTTCAATTAGCCCGAGAGTTAACCAATGAAAGAACACACAAAGAACGGGGTGGCAATGCAGCCTTGCGTCACTCTGGTGCATGTGCACGTCAAGGCCGCCCATTTGCAGTCTTTCATTGACGCGACTCGCGTCAATCATGAGGCATCGGTGCGGGAGCCGGGTAATCTGCGCTTCGATGTGCTGCAATCCACGGAGGATCCCACGCGTTTTACGTTGGTTGAGGCCTACGAGAATGAGATGGCCGCTGCTGCGCACAAGCAGACGCCGCATTACCTGACGTGGCGGGATGTCGTTGCCGGCTGGATGGAAACTCCGCGCCAGGGTATGCGTTACGACGGCCTGTTTTTGCAGTAGTTGTTTTATTTCAACAAGAGACATCAAGCATGCATATCCCTGATTTTTCCATTTCTGCGCTGCCCAACATTGTGTTCGGTGACGGTAGTCGCCGACGCCTGCCTGAATTGGCACAGGCTTATGGCCATTCCGTGCTGCTGGTGACCGGCGAGGCCTCGTTCCAGCATTCTCCGGCCTGGCCAGAGCTGATCGTCGGTTTGCAGGAATGCGGTCTGCTATTCGAACACCTGGCTGTCAGCGGCGAACCTTCACCGCAACTGGTCGACGAGGCTGCCCGGCGCTTCCGTGCTGCGGCTATTGATGTGGTGATCGGCATCGGCGGCGGCAGCGTACTCGATGCAGCCAAGGGCATTGCCGGCCTGTTACGGGTCGAGAGCAGTGTCATGGATTATCTCGAAGGCGTGGGGCCGGAGCTGCCTTATCAGGGACCAGCCGTACCATTCATCGCGGTGCCGACCACAGCCGGCACTGGTTCAGAAGCGACCAAGAATGCTGTGCTGTCGCAGCAGGGTGAAGGCGGTTTCAAGAAATCCTTTCGCCATGATTCCCTGGTGCCGCGCTATGCCGTACTCGACCCCGAATTGCTGGCAACCTGTCCTGCAGGACTGATCGCCGCAGACGGCATGGATGCCTTCACTCAGTTACTGGAATCCTATGTCTCCACGCGTGCCAATCCGTTCACCGATGCACTGGCCATGTCCGGAATTCGCGCTGTTCGTGACAGTCTGGTTGGTTGGTACCAGCAGGAGGGCGATGTTGCTGAACATCGTGCCAACATGGCGTATGCCGCGTTGCTGTCCGGTGTCACGCTGGCGCAGGTGGGCCTGGGTTCTGTCCATGGTCTGGCGGCACCAATCGGCGCCTTTTTCCCAATCCCGCACGGCGTGGTCTGCGGCACGCTGGTGGCGGAATGCACGCGTGCCAACATCCGCTTGCTACAGGCACGCGTGCCCGCTAGTGCCGCTTTGTGGCGCTACGCCCATGTCGGCAAGGTGCTGGCAAGTGATATGAAGCTGAGCGAGCAGCAGGGGCTGGATGTACTGGTACAGGTGCTGGAAGACTGGACGCAACAGATGGGATTGCCGCGGCTCAGTGAGTATGGCATGGTGACTGGTGATATTCCGCGGGTAGTGGCAAATTGCCGTGGCAGCAGCATGAAAACCAATCCGCTGGTGCTCACGGATGATGAAATTGCGGCCATTCTGCAGGCGCGCTTGTGATGGTGAGCGTGTTGCATGATGTGCGCAAGCTGCATGCCCAGCATGAGGCGGCCGCAATCGAGTTGCGTCTGGCAGCGGCCAAGCAGAATAGCTATCTGGGCGATGCTGTACTGGGTGCGATTGACGGATGCGTGACAACCTTTGCCGTAGTTGCAGGAACGGCCGGCGCCGGGCTACCGGCGAAGGTGGCTATCATCCTCGGCTTCGCCAACCTGGTTGCCGATGGATTCAGCATGGCTGCCAGCAATTATCAGCGTGCCAAAAGCGAGTGCCAGTTGCTTGATCGTGCCCGCGCGGAAGAGGAGATGCACGTACGCGAAGTGCCGGACGGCGAACGTGAGGAGGTGCGCCAGATCTTTCGTGCCAAGGGTTTTCGAGGCGAGGTGCTTGAAGACATCGTGGCCGGTATTACCAGCAACCGGGATCTTTGGGTAGATACCATGCTGACCGAGGAGTTGGGACTGCGTTTGGAGCTACCCAAGCCTTGGCTGGCCGCGCTGACGACCTTCGCCGGCTTCATGCTGGCGGGACTACTGCCGCTGCTGCCTTACCTGTTGCCAAGCCAGCCGCAATCAATGGTGTTCCCGCTTAGCGCAGTGGCGACCGCGGTCGCTTTCTTTGGCATCGGCATACTCAAGGGCAGGGTGCTACGCCATCCGCCATTGCGCTCGGGCCTGGAAACCCTGCTGGTTGGCGGAGCTGCCGCTGCAATGGCTTATGCCGTCGGTATCCTGCTGAGGAATCTTGTGGGCACAGTGCTTTTTTGACCATGCTTCATGACAAGAGGTCAGGTAGATCAGCAGGCGGCCTGAACTCGGATAGGCCTCTGGTTTCGGGGTGCTGGCGCTATTGCCGATGACCGCCGTTCTGCAGGCGCTATTTTTGAAATGGGTGATGGTCAGTCAGGAGGGTGAATTTCCAGGCTAGCTCAGGAAGCCTTTCTTGCTCAGTGCCTTGCGCAGGCTTTCTTCGATCAGTCGGTAACCCTCGGCGTTAGGGTGTATCGGGTCTGATTTCAGTCCATTCTTTGCCAACACTTCCGAGAATAGGTCTTGCACCAGTGGCGTACCGGTTTCTTCGGCCAGTTTTTCATAGAGATTATGATCGGAAAGGTTGCCTACTGCCGCGCCGAACGGGCTGAATTCGGGAATAGCTAATAGCAACGGCTGAATATTATTTGCCTTGGCTTCACTGAGGATGGTTCTCAGGTTGTTGATGGTTTCCTGCTGCGGCACGCGCTTGATGAAGTCGTTACCGCCAAGCTCCACAATCAGCAGATCGATCTCGTGCCGCCCGAGCAGGTCGGGCAGGCGTGCCAGACCGCCAGCGGAAGTGTCACCGGGTACGCCGGCATTAATGATGTTCCAGCCGGTATTGGCAGCGAGCAGACTGGGGTAATCCTCACCATCGGCCGCGCCTGTACCATAGCTCAGACTATCTCCAAGAATCAGCACGGTCGCATCATTAGGCAGGGCCTTATATTGTTGTTCATTGCCACAGGCCACCAAAAAAACTGGCAGAAAAACTGACCATAGAGCAGTAAAAAACAGGTTTTTCATCTTGATCAATTCATTGCTTCCTTGAAAATTACTATCTGAGTACACTCCAGGCCAGGGGGTCGAACGGCTTACTTTGACGGCGCAGCTCAAAATAGAGACCGGAGCTCTCATTGCCGCCGGTGTTGCCTACAGCCGCAATGGTGTCGCCGCCCTTGACGTCATCACCCAGCTTTTTCAGCAGGGATTGGTTGTTGCCATACAGGCTCATGTAGCCATCACCGTGATCGATGATGATCAGGTTGCCGAAACCGCGCAACCAGTCGGCGAAAACCACACTGCCCTTGGCAACGGATTTCACTTCGCTGCCCTCGGCGGCGCGGATGAATAAGCCTTTCCATGAAACTCCGGTATCTTCTCTGGCCGCTCCGTAGCGGTTGGTGACTTCGCCTTGCACTGGTAGATTGAGTTTGCCTTTCAGTGCAGCAAAATTACTGCCGTCATATTGACTGCTCGGCAGCGCCTGATTTCTGGCGATAGTTTTCGGTGCAGTGATTTTCGGGTCTGTGGATTTTTTTTGCGCCGCCTGCGCCTGCCTGCGTTTGGCTGCAGCCTGCTCCCGGGCAATCTTGGCCAGGCGCTCGACCAGACTGGACAAACGTTTTTCATCGCGCTTAAGTTTGTTGATCTCGTTTCTTTGCGCTGCAATCCTGGATGAAAGTTTTTTCAAAACCTTGCTGCGTTCGGCTTTTTTCACCTGCAAAGATTTGCGTTCTTCCTCCTGTGCGATTTTCAGGCTTTCGATTTCTGCCTGCGCCTGTATGGTTTTTTCATTGATCGCCGCGACCTGGGCAAGGTTATCCCGCATGTCGTCTATCAGCTCGGCCCGCGCCTTGGAGATGCGAGAGAAGTAATGCAGCTGTCTTGCGATCTCGTTGGGGTCTTGTTGCTGCAGGATGATTTGCATGGGGTTCTGCTGGCCGTAGAGATATTGCTGGTAGAGCTGCTTGCCCAGCAGTTGCTGCTGGGTGTTCAGTGTCTCGACCAGAACGGCCTGCTGTTTTTCCAGCGTTGCCAAGGTATCCCGGTTCTTTTTTTGTTGCAGATTCAATTCATGCAGCTTGCGATTGGCCTCACTGATGGCCTTTTCGCTGTCCTTCAGTTCGTCCGCTGCATCGCGGTGCGCTTCTCTGGAGGAGTTCAGTTCCTTGTTCAGCGCTTCGATTTTTTTATGCAGATCATCCAGTTCGGCCTTGGACTTGTCCGCCTTGGTGTTCGTCCAGCCTGGCTGCGTGAAGAGCAGGGCAGCCAGAACAAAAGCCAGGATATGCGTAAATCGATGAGCCAGTAAATGTCTGATACCGAGTAGCTGCATGTTCAGTTAAGCGATGAACTCGACCAGTGGCTTGCCGGTCATTTCGGTCGGTTGCGTTACCCCCATCATTTTCAATAGCGTCGGTGCTATGTCTGACAAGGCACCGGTTTTTGCTAATTTAGCCTTGCGGCCGATATAGACCAGTGGCACCAGGTTTGTGGTGTGCTGCGTGTGCGGCTGATGATGGATGTTATCCATCATCATTTCGACGTTGCCATGGTCGGCAGTAATGATGACCTCGGCGCCGACCCGCTGAGCTGCAGCGACGATACGGCCGATCGAGGTGTCGACCGCTTCCACCGCCTTGATAGCGGCTTCGAGAATGCCGGAGTGGCCGACCATGTCGCAGTTGGCGTAATTGCAGATGATGGCCTGATACTTCTTGCTCAATATGGCTTCTTCCAGCCGGTCTGTGACCTCGTGAGCACTCATCTCCGGCTGCAGGTCATAGGTCGCGACTTGCGGCGATGGTACCAGAATACGGTCTTCGCCCTTGAACACCCGTTCCTCGCCACCGTTGAAGAAAAAGGTGACGTGCGGATATTTCTCGGTTTCGGCAATACGCAACTGGTTCATGCCGAGGCTTGAGATGTACTCACCGAAGGTGTTGCTGACTTCGAACGGCGGAAAGATCGGTACAGCCGCCGCTTCGTTTTTGTCGTGCAGGGTCAGTGTGAAATAGCCGGCCAGTTTGCGCACATGCCGGCGGTGGAAGCCGTCGAAATTTTCTGCCAGCAGTGCATGTGTCAACTGGCGTGCGCGGTCGGAGCGGAAGTTCATTTGTACGATGATGTCGCCGTCCTCCAGATGCACCGGTGTCTCATCGGCGGCAGCGATGACGGTGGCTTTGACGAACTCGTCACGCTCGTCGCGTGCATAGGCTGCCTGCAGGCCCTCGCTGGCAGTGCTTGCGCGGTATTCGCTGATGCCTTCTGTCAGCAGGTCGTAGGCCGATTCCACACGAGGCCAGCGTTTGTCACGGTCCATGGCATAGAAGCGGCCGCAAATGGAGGCGATCTTGCCGGCGCCAAGTACTGCCAGCTTCGCTTCCAGCTTCTCGATATAAGGTGCGGCGCTGACTGGCGGTGTGTCGCGGCCATCAAGGAAGGCATGCACATAGACTTTTTTCAACCCTCTACGCACGGCCATCTCCACCATGGCATGGATATGGTTCTCGTGGCTGTGGACACCGCCATCAGACAGCAGGCCGAAGATATGCAGGGCCTTGTTGCTGGCTTTAAGCTGGTCGATGGCGTTGACCAGTGCCGGGGTCTGGAAGAATTCGCCGGATTTGATTGATTCATTGATGCGCTCAATATCCTGATACACCACGCGCCCTGCACCTATATTCAAGTGTCCGACTTCGGAGTTGCCCATCTGGCCGTCAGGCAAGCCAACATAATGTTCGGATGCATTGATCAGGGTGTGTGGATATTCGGCCCACAGCCTGTCCCAGTTGGGTTTTCTGGCTTGGGCGATGGCATTGTCGGCAGTTTCTTCCCGATAGCCGAAACCATCGAGAATCAAAAGAATCACAGGGGTAGGGTTCATGATGTCTGACTTGCGCTTTTCAGGTAACAAAGTGATTGTATTATATTCCCAGCCATGGAAAGACCACGAACCTTGGTTTGAATTCAACGCTTTTTACTCAAAATAGTCGATAATGACGGGCTGTTGGCTTGTTAATTACAGGGGTGCGGTGTGAAGTTTATTTTTGATAATGCATTGCTGATTGGTCTGGCGTTTGGTTCTGGCATCATGTTGATCTGGCCAATGCTGCGCGGCGGTTCTGCTGGCGCTACCAATCTGGCGCCGGGCGATGCGGTGCTTTTAATTAACCGCAGCAATGCGTTGGTGCTCGATGTGCGTGAAGACGCCGAGTTTGCCAGCGGGCATATCACGGATGCGCGACATATTCCATTGGCCAAACTGGCAGAGCGCATCAAGGAGCTGGAAAAATTCAAGGATAAACCGATTCTGGTCAATTGCCAGGGCGGTATTCGTTCGCTCAAGGCCTGCGACATCCTGCGCAAGCAGGGATTCACCAATCTGCACAATCTGCAGGGTGGGCTTAATGCCTGGGTCGCCGCCAAACTGCCGGTAGTGAAGGGCTGATCGTGGCCAATGTCATCATGTATACCAGCGCCTACTGCCCATACTGCATGAATGCAGAGCGCCTGCTCGCCAGTAAGGGAGTTGCGGTCAACAAGATACGTATTGACCTGGAACCGGAGCAGCGTGCCATCATGATGGAAAAGACCGGCCGTCGTACCGTGCCGCAGATTTACATTGATGAGCAGCACATCGGCGGCTTTGATGAACTGCGTGCGCTGGATCTGGCCGGTGGACTTGATCCCTTGTTGGCTGAATAGCGTAATGTCTTCTCATCTGGTGTCTGAATAATCCTGCGGATTCAAAAGCGCCTCATAAAAAGATAGAATGACGGATTAAATTTTTCTGCGACTCGTCAGGGCTTAACCAGAGTCGCTTAACTCAGCACCCAATGTGCGCATATAGGAAGTGTCATGGCAGAAGAACAGAATCAAGCAACAGCACAAGAACAGGAAGCCGTCTTTGGTATCGAAAAGGTCTATGTCAAGGACATGTCCCTGGAAATACCTAATGCACCAGAGGTTTTCTTGCAACGCGAAACGCCTCAAGTCGGAATCGAGCTGAGCAACTCCGCCAAAAAGCTGGAGGAGGGTTTGTTCGACGTGACCATTACCGTCACCGTTACCTCCAAGATTGAAGACAAGACCGTATTCCTGGTTGAAGTCGCACAAGCAGGTATTTTCCAGGCGCGTAATATTCCGGAAGAGAACCTGGAAGGCCTGCTCGCAGTGACCTGCCCGAACATTCTGTTCCCTTACGCACGTGAAGCCGTTTCCGACTTGGTGGTGCGCGCAGGCTTCCCACCGGTATTGCTCAACCCGATCAATTTTGAAGCGCTCTACCTGCAACAGAAACAGCAGCAACAAGTTGCTACAGCAGAGGCTGAAGGCGCCAGCACTCACTAAAAGTGACCGCCCTTAAAAGACTCGTATTTGGTTTGACCCTGGGGCTGATGCCTATGCTGGCATCAGCTATGGACTTTCGTTCGGTAGCCGTCACCAAGGCGGTGCTGTTTGATGCACCTTCTGCGCAGGCCAAAAAGCTCTATCTGCTGTGGCAGGGCTATCCGGTCGAGATCATCGTTAATCTTGGTGATTGGGTGAAGGTCCGCGATAATCAGGGTGGACTGACCTGGGTGGAGTCCAAGAGCCTCAGTCCGAATCGTACAGTGATCGTAGTGCAGGAGCAGGCGCCTATGTACCAATCTGCCGATGCCGGATCTGCTGTTGTTTCACAGTTGCAGAAAGATGTGGTGCTGGATTATATCGAGCCCGCAGCTGGGGGCTGGGCCAAAGTCAAACATCGTGATGGCTTGACGGGATACGTTCAGGCCAATGCCGTCTGGGGTTTGTGATAGTTTTGCCATTGCAGTGCAGGTCAAAAAACAAGTGCTAGCTAAAGCGGATAAGCGTTTGTGTTGAAAAAAATAGCCGTTCTCGGAGCAGGCGCGTGGGGTACAGCGCTTGCCATACAGCTCAGTCAGCGCCATCAGGTCGCGCTCTGGATGCGCAATGCGGAACAGGCAGCTGAAATGCAGGCTGCCGGTCGCAACCTTCAGTATCTCGGCGATTTCCCATTCAATCAGAATCTCACAGTCGAGCATGATTTGGCAGCCGCATTATGTGGCGCTAACCTGATCATCTCGGTGGTGCCCAGCAGCGGCTTTCGCCAGATTCTTCGCGATATCAAAAATACAGGCTGCAAGGCACCATTGGTCTGGGCCTCAAAAGGGCTGGAGCCGTCAACAGCCAAGCTTCCCTATGAAGTTGCGCAGGAAGAATTAGGCGATGGTCAACTCTGGGGCGCGCTATCCGGCCCCAGTTTCGCAGTCGAACTCGCGCGCGGCCTGCCTACCGCCATCACGATCGCATCAGCCAGCGAAGCATTGGCCAGCCAGGCTGCTGCGCTGGTACATGGTGGTAATCTGCGCGTCTATACCAACCATGATGTGATTGGCGTCTCGGTCGGTGGCGCCATCAAGAACGTCATGGCGATAGCAGCCGGTATTAGTGATGGCATGCAGTTTGGCAGTAATGCCCGCGCCGCATTGATTACGCGAGGTCTGGCGGAAATGACACGCTTCGGCGTTGCGCTCGGGGGCAACAAGGAAACCTTCATGGGACTGACAGGAGCAGGTGATCTGATATTGACCTGCACGGGCGAGTATTCTCGCAATCGTGAAGTCGGACTGCGTTTGGCCAATGGCCAGGTGCTCAATGAAATCCTGCAACAATTGGGCCATGTGGCCGAGGGTGTGCATACCGCACGAGAGGTATACAAACGAGCTGCAGAGCTGGGTGTGGAGATGCCGATTACCCGCGAAGTCAATCAGGTGTTGTCTCATGGGCAATTACCGCGTGTTGCGGTGGAGAATTTGCTGAGCCGGGAGCAGAAGCCTGAATCGGTTTAGCAGTTAACAGGCACCGGGAGCGAACCATAACAAAAAACGCCACCCGTGGATGTCTTTTTTATTGATGCTGCTTCGATTGATTTGGTGCTTGAGCTCTTTATTGGTTTGCAACCTGGTGCTTGCGCTCCATATTGGTTTGCAACCTGGCGCTTGCGCTCCATATTGGTTTGCAACCTGGCGCTTGCGCTCCATATTGGTTTGCAACCTGGCGCTTGCAAACGTACATCGCTATTTTAAAGCCGAAACGTATTTCAGTAGCTGCCGGTTTTGTCCACATGATGAATCTCCTGAACAGGTGATTCAGCCAGCAATGGCTTGTCGGTATGACTGTATTCTGCGCTACTTGATGTGGTGCCGATACCGTGCATACCTTGAATCTCGTCGCATGATTTTCGATAGGGGAATTTCGCTCGCTTTACAAGTACAGGTGTCTTGGCATGGTTTATCCATGCCGGAATTCGTATGCCGATGCGATATCAATGCGGCAAATAAGGCGGGATTATGAAAAATTTTGGTATGATGGCACCGCCGCTAACGGGCTGTTTATTAATGCAATGATGAATATTTGATAGCAGGACTTTCATGAAGCTCAAGAATTTTACCGAGATCGAACGTGCAACCAAGAAGGGCACACGCGAGTCATCCAGACTAGGCATAGGCCTGTTCTTTATTGTCATCATCATGCTCTATACCGCACTCACCAATGGCGGCGTCGGCCCACAAAGCACCATGCTGGTTGTGGCCGCCATGATCGGCGGTTATATGGCGATGAATATCGGTGCCAACGATGTCGCCAACAATGTCGGTCCGGCAGTCGGCTCCCGCGCTATCACCATGGGGGGTGCCATTGTCATCGCTGTCATTTTTGAAGTGATGGGTGCTTTGATCGCCGGCGGCGATGTGGTTGCCACTGTGCGTGGCGGCATTATCAACCAGGCCGCCATTCCCGATAGCAACCAATTTATTCTGATGATGATATCTGCCCTGCTGGCCGGCGCAATGTGGCTCAATTTCGCCACCGCAATCGGTGCGCCGGTTTCTACAACCCATTCCATCGTCGGTGCGGTGCTGGGCGCCGGGGTTGCCGCAGGTGGCGCGGCGGCGGCCAATTGGGGCACCATGAGCGGCATAGCCGCCAGTTGGGTGATTTCCCCTGTAATGGGTGGCTTGGTCGCTGCAGGCTTTCTGTTCTGGATCAAGCGCGCCATCACCTACCAGCCCGACATGGTCACTGCTGCACAACGTACAGTCCCCATCCTCATCGGCATCATGGCCTTTTCATTTACCACCTACCTGATACTCAAAGGTCTTGGCAAAGTCTGGAAGCTCGATTTTCTGACTGCCAGCATGATCGGCGTTGTTATCGGGCTGATTACCTGGCGTTACATGGGCAAGTCCGTGCAGCGCCGTCTGCATCAGTTTGACAACACCAAGGAGAGCATCAATTCGATGTTCACCGTTCCGCTGATCTTCGCGGCGGCACTTCTGAGTTTTGCCCATGGCGCTAATGACGTTGCCAATGCCATCGGTCCGCTGGCAGCGATTGCCGATACTGTTGCCAAGGGGGGTGTCGCCGACAACGCCAGCATCCCGCTGTGGGTCATGATGGTCGGTGCCATCGGTATTGCTGTTGGCCTTGCACTTTATGGCCCCAAGCTGATTCGCACCGTTGGCGGAGAAATTACCGAACTCGACCAGATGCGTGCATTCTGTATTGCCATGGCTGCTGCGCTGACAGTTATTATCGCCTCACAGCTAGGCCTGCCTGTGAGTTCGACGCATATCGCGCTGGGCGGAATTTTTGGTGTCGGCTTCCTGCGCGAATTCATCAAGACCAATTACTCGCAAATGGTTGACGAGATCAAACAGCATCATCCGGGAACTGACAAGGAAGCGGTCGAGGCTTTTCTGGATCGCTTTGCCAAGGCCAGGATTAAAGAGAAACGGGAAATGCTGGATCAGCTGAAATCGCATACTGCCCAGGCCGATCTCTCAAAAGCCGAGCGTAAGCGCATGCGCAAGTTATATAAACATGAACTGGTCAAGCGTACCGCCGTGTTCAAGATTATCGCCGCGTGGCTTATTACTGTTCCTGCCTCAGCCCTGATGGCCGCCATGATCTATTACATGATTTTCGGGGCGATGTACGCGTAAATTCGGGAGAAACCTGCTGCCTGATGTTGCGGTGCAAGAGCCGTGTCCGGGGTATTTGTTAACTGCCCGCCTCGTGCCGAAGATTGATGGTGCTGACCAAAGCCAAACAGCAAGGTTATTGCAGTTGCCGAACCTTGCGCTGCATGAGGCTGGCAACCATTATTCCGGCTTCATACAATAGCCACAACGGCACTGCCAGCATGAATTGCGAAATGATGTCTGGCGGAGTAAAGATCGCCCCCAGCACGAATGCACCGACAATCACATAGGCGCGCGCCTCGCGCAGGGCGGTCACGCTCACTATTCCGGCGCTGACCAGCAATACCACTGCCACCGGCACTTCGAAAGCCAGACCAAAGGCGATAAACAGGGTCATGGCAAAATCCAGATACTTGCCTATGTCGGTCATGACCGCAACACCTTCCGGCGCCGTATTGCTGATAAAACCGAATACAACAGGGAATACAAGATAATACGCAAATGCCATGCCGCACAGGAATAGCCCCGCGCTTATGAATACCAGTGGGCTGATCAGACGGCGTTCATTGGTATAAAGACCGGGGGCGACAAACGCCCAGACCTGGTACAAAGTGTGTGGCAGGGCAAGCATGAAGGCGGCCAGCAGAACGACCTTCATCGGCACGAAGAACGGCGTCGTCACATCGGTGGCGATCATCTGGCCTCCTGCGGGCAGGCTCTGTAGCAAGGGCGTGGCGAGGAAGTGGTAGGTTTCATTTGCGAATGGCAAGAGCACCAGAGCCGCCAGCAACATGCCGATGACGATACGCAGCAAGCGGTCGCGCAGCTCTATCAGGTGTGTGATGATGCTGTCCGTCGTCGTAGTCAATCTGGCATGCTCCGCTTGTCAACTGGCGGTACCAGGCTATCCACATTTGCGGCGGGTGGTTGTTGCAGCGCTATGGCATCGACCTGCGGTTTTGTATGATCGATGACCTGGCCGATCTGATAGGCCGGCGCTCCTGTCTCAATGTTCTGTCGCAGTTCCTCCTGCAGACGCTGCAGGTCCTCCAGGCGCAATTCGTTGTTAATATCGGACTTGATCGCGTTCATATAGCGCTGTATCTGGCCGATGAGGCGGCCGGTGCTGCGTGCGATAGCGGGTAATTTTTCCGGGCCAATGACGACCAGGGCAACGATACCGATGACGATGAGTTCCGGGAAGGCGAGATCAAACATGAGTCAGTGCTGTTCCGAGGCCCGGCCTAGCGGTTTTCTCTGTGCGCCATCTCGTGCTCGACGTTCGCCGCGTGGGCGGTACCATCGATCAACGGTGCAGCCTGACCTTCGTTGACGGCATCTTTGAAGCTCTTGACGGCTTCTCCGACATCACCGCCAAGATTGCGCAGTTTCTTGGTGCCAAAAACCAATGCAACGATCGCCAGCACGATCAGCCAGTGCCAAATACTAAATGCGCCCATTTTTTGTTCTCCTGAGTTTCATGGCTACGTATGCTTAAAGTCTGAGCAAAATCTGCCATGAGTAAATGAAAAAATTGCCTGTTTTGTCTAGCTGTTGACTATGGCGCAGAACTTTGCACCCTGGTCATTTATCAAGATTGCGCGAACGCTCCAATGTCTCGTTCGGGAGTTCGCCAAAAAGCTCGCGGTAATAGCGGGAGAACAGACTCATGTGCCAGAAGCCCCATTTGGTCGCAAGGTTGGCGATGGTCGAGACCCGATATGGCGACGACTGCAATTCTGCGCGCACGCGGTGGAGACGCACATTACGCATATAGGCCACCGGTGTAATGCCGAGCACCCTCGCGAATGCGTGATTCAGCGTACGCCGACTGATGCGCAGCGTGGTGCAGAGTTCGCCAATGGTCAGCGGATAGCCATAACTGGACAAGGTCAGTTCGCGTACGCGATTGACGATGTAGCGATGAATACGGTGATCGTAGTGCGGGTGAGGGTTCTCTCCGGCTTGTGAAAGTGCCTGCAGGCAGGTAGCCAACAGGTCGTCCTCGAAGTGGCGCCATATCTGCCCAACATCTGCACCATCCTCAAGTTTCGACATCTGGTCCATGCCGCCTTTAAGTGCGGTAAACATGCGATCGGCGATGGCCGGAGGCGTGCTTTCAACTGGTTTTACCTTCCCCATCACTTTTTGCAGATCTATCCACTCGACATTCGCCGCGTATTCTTCCAGACGTTTTGCCGAAATGACGGCAACCGTGATCTCCGAGAGATGCGAGGTGCGGAAGAGCAGCTCGGCGTTTTTGTCCAGGGTGATCAGTGAGTTCTCCTTCACCGGCAAAAGGCCCCAAGTGGAATCACCATCCACAATGGTTGGCAAACCGATGACATAGCAATCGGCCGGCGCACTGGCTATCTGGTCGACCGCACGATTCATGGTCTCGCGAAAAATCTGCACACCACAACAACTGACGCTGGCGACTGAGCCAGAGAACATGCCTTTGTCCAGTTGAGTGTAATCCTGTGACCAGAACGGCAGGGCTTCGGCCTGCTCCAGTACATCGCTTGAGGTGCGATGAACCTGGTGTATGTCGAAGCGGTCCGTAGGAGCGCTACTTAGGAACTCTTCTCGAAAACTCACGATGCTTCTCCTCGTTACCTGGCCTTTTGTGGACATCAAGGTCCGGCATCTATGGCGATGACTGATATAAGGCCGGTCTGGTCTTCTTTTTTTTGAAGCCCGCATGATGCTGGCGGTGCGCATGAAGTTCCAGACTACAGCTCAAAATTTACAGGGTGTTTACGAACAGAGATAGCAAGAATCGGCAATAGGTGGTGTCTGCAGCTAAGCATCTGGAACACATGCCGATTATTGCTACATCTGACGCGAGGTTATGGCTATTGTCGCACCACTTCAACTTTCAATACAGCCTGATTTTCCGCAAATCGATTGGTGTGCAGATTGGCGCAATTGCCAGCGTGATCTTGTGCAGATGCGATTACCAGGATGCGGGTTGTGTTGATGGGTGCGCTTCATGGCAGCAGATGCGCATACCAATATTTAATTTAGGACCATGAATCCGCCTGTGCGTTCAGGTCGATCAACCATTCGAAGAAAAGGAAGTGCGTATGTATATAAAAAGAACTCTCGTCACAGCGGCGCTGTTCGGCCTGGGTGGCATGTTCTCTCTGACGTCAATGGCAGACGAGGCTGCAACGCCGGAATCGCCCCACGCTTACTCTGCAAACATCGGCTTGTATAGTCAGTATGTCTGGCGCGGCATGACGCAGACCGGCCAGCAGCCTGCATTACAGGGTGGTGTCGACTACGCCCATGGTAGCGGGTTTTATGCTGGCGCATGGGTATCCAATGTCAGTTGGCTGAAAGATGGCGACGCATCGCTCTATAAATCCGGCGGTACCGTGGAGTTGGATCTGTACGGTGGCTATGGCGGCGAATTCGGTGAGACCGGTATCGGTTATGACCTCGGCGCGATTCAGTATCTTTACCCGGGTAGCAAGCGCTCCGGTAACCCCAACGCTCATGCGACCGAACTCTATGCCGGCCTCAGTTATGGCTGGTTGTCAGCCAAATACTCTCACGCGGTGTCGGATGATGCCTGGGGTGTCGACGATGCCAGAGGTACTGCCTATTACGAAGTTAATGCAGACATCCCGCTCGGTGACAGCGGATTTTCGCTGGACTTGCATGTCGGCAGCTTCAAATACGATGGCAAGGCAGGCGGTGTCGACAATGGTGAATACGATTATGAGGACTGGAAGATCGGCCTCACCAAGGCGTGGAAAAATGGCGTCAATATTGGCGGTCACTGGACTGACAACAACGCCGACAAGTCCGATGGCTGGGTCAGGGAAATGACCGAAGGCCAGTTCACCGTGTTTGTGCAGAAAGTTTTCTAAACAAATCATAAACAAATGGCCTGAAGGTTTCAGATCGGCCATTTGATACTTGCTGCTTCTTTTGCTGCAGCGGAAGTCATTTCGTCGTGCGTGAAGCGCCATACCACAGAACGTTTTCCTTTTCATGGATCTCCCTGGGTGTGAATAGCAAGAATCGGCAAGACCGCACATGCATTTTGACTGGGCCGGGCAGACATGCCGATTTTTGCTACGGCAGCAAAATTGTCGTCGTTATAGTGGACTCGTTACATTTTTTTACAAATCATCAATCAGAGGCCATTGGCCTGAGGAGGGAACGTGAGTATGAATACAGAGGCTGGTGTTTATCGCCGGCTGACTCCGGGCGGACCTGAAGTTGTGTGCGTGCCCGATGCAATCAGCTTTTCAGAATCGAAATCACCCGCAGTCAGATTCCTGATTATGGTAACCGCTGTCGTCATCGGTGTGGCAGGGGCAAGTCTGCTTGATTCGCGCGTGGCAACTGGCGATGCACTGCAGTGGATGTTTCTGGCGCTGACGCTGGCGGGCGGCTTCCTGTCTACCTGGTCGCCCTGCGGTTATTCCAGCCTGAGCCTGTTGCGTCCTGCCGGCCGCTACTCGTTCGGAACGGTCATGCGCTGGGCACCGACTTTCATCACGCATGCGCTGGGTTATGCGATTGGGGCGCTGGTGCTGGGAGGTATGTTGGGCCTGGTCGGTTGGCTGCTGTTCGAGCAAGTGCCGTTTAATTACATGGTCGCCGGGCTGTCCGTGCTGGCGCTCGCCTATGGCGCGCATCAGCTCGGCTTTCTGAAGATGCCTTATCCGCAGCGTCGCGCCCAGGTGCCACATGACGCCCGCTTCCGTTTCCGCTCGTCCGTCATCGGCTTGCTCTACGGTTACGCGCTCGGCATGAATTATCTGACTTATGTGCAGACGCCTATCCTCTACATCGTCACCGGTGTCGCGCTGTTCAGTGGCGACATCATGACCGCGATTGCCATCATCGCCGTGTTCAACGTCGGCCGTTGTCTGCCGGTCGCCATCAACTTCCTGCCAGTCCGCAACGAGACCGCGCAGGCCTGGTTGGCGAAATGGCAGGAACGTGCTGTGGAAGTGGATGGATTCCTTCTGTTGTCAGTCGGATCCGCAGCCCTCGCGCTGCTGGTTCTCTGAGAGCGGGCAGGTTTGTTGTAGAAGTGCAGTAACTTAAACCATTAATGAAGTTTGGAGGAGTTATGACAAAATTAAATAGCCAACTGATGACCGGGCAGCCTTGGGGTATGCGTCGTCTTGCAGGGCATCTCGCCGTGGCAGCCATGCTGGCAGCGGCACAACCAGCACTGGCAGAAACGCCAGCCTCACTCGACGGCCTTGCCACTACGCCGTTGCAAGACAAGGTGGACATCTCTACGGCACCGCCGAGCGATTCCAAGCGCGTCTATGTCGTGGACCCCGGCCACTTTAATATGACGTCCGTCATTTTTACCGTGGACGGCAAGAACAACAAGCTGCTCGGCATGACGGATGCCACCAAGCTGCCCAACGCCATGATCACCAGTGATGGCAAGCGCATGGTGATCGCCAATACCATGTTCTCGCGCGTGGCACGCGGCAAGCGTGATGACTACGTCGAGGTGATCGACACGAGCACTCACAATCCGGTTGCGGATATCGATATTCCGGAAAATCGTTTCCTGGTCCAGGTCATGGACAGGATGGCCGCCTTGAGTACTGATGACAAGCACATGTTCTTCTATCAGTTTGCGCCGTCTCCTGGTGTTGGTATGGTCGATCTACAGAAGAATTCCTTCGTCAAGACGATCGATGTACCGGATTGCTATTACGTCTTCCCGGCGCCGAAGCAAAACTTCTTCATGCACTGTCGTGACGGTTCGATGTTGCAGGTCAGCTATGACGACAAGGGCAATACCAAGCAGAAGACCATCAAGCCCCTGCGTTCGGAGAAGGATTTCATGATGAATAATCCTTATTACTCCACCTCGAACAACCGGCTGGTCTGGCCGAACTATGAAGGTCGTATCTTCCAGGCCAAGTTGTCTGCGTCGGGTGCCGAGTACATGAAGCCGATCGAGATCTTCACCGAAAAGGAAAAGGCCGAGAAGTGGCGTCCGGGCGGTTGGCAGCCGGTTGCGTACCACAAGGATCGTAATGAGGTCTATCTGCTGGCAGACCAGCGCACGAAGTGGACGCACAAAACTCCGAGCCGCTTTGTCGTGGTTGCTGATGCCACTACCGGCAAACGCCTGCGAAAAATCGAGCTGAAGCACGATATCGATGCGATCGCTGTCAGCCAGGACAAGGAACCGTACCTCTACGCGATAGATACGATGGCCAAGACGCTGCATACATTCGATGCAAAGACGGGCAAACACCTTGCTGCTATGGATGAGCTCGGTAAGGCGCCCGTCATCTTAGTAGTCGCAGACAAGTGAGAGCGCCATGAATACCATCATTTATGACCCCGTTACCGCCATGCTTGCCTCGCTGTTCCTCGGCTTGGTGCTGGTAACGGCGGCACTTCCCAAAATCCGTCATGCGGACGAGTTCCAGGGGGTGGTGGCCAATTACCGGCTGCTACCGACCTTCCTGGTGATGCCGTTTGCACGCCTGTTGCCCTGGATCGAACTGGCTTGTGCCGTGGCGCTGCTGGTGCCCGCATGGCGTGAGACTGCGGCATGGGTGGCAGCCGGGCTGTTCATGATGTTCGCGCTGGGGCTGGCGATCAATGTTGGTCGTGGCCGTACGCATATCGACTGCGGTTGTGTGCGTCGCCCCACCAGCATGAGCCGCATCGGCATGTTCCATGTGCTGCGTGCGCTTGCGCTGGCAGGTATCGCGCTCTATGCAGCGGTGGTCCCGGTCGATGTAGCGAGCATCGCGGTCGAGTCATGGCTGATCGGTATCGCTTCTGCCGCATTGCTGACATTGATCTATCTGGCAGCAGACATGATGGTCGGGCTTCCTGAAGCCCGGACTTCGAAAAATTAGACCTTAGTAAAGGAAACGACTGAAATGAACGCTGAAATCTTAATTGCTTCAAATGTGCTCTTGTGGGCTGGTTTTCTGGCCTTGGCCGCGCTGATGCTTGGCGTTATCCGCCAGATCGGCCTGCTGCATGAGCGTTCCGCCCCGCTGGGCGCCATGATGCTCGATCATGGTCCGGATGTCGGTGAACGTTCGCCGGTATTCAATGTGAAGACCTTCGAAGGCGATCCGCTGATCGTCGGCCGTGCCATTACGCCTGAGCGTCCGAGCCTCTTGATGTTTACCGGACCATCCTGCCCGGTCTGCGCCAAGATACTGCCTATTGTTCGTTCGGTGGCTGCCGCCGAAGGTGCTGATGTCATCCTCGTCAGCGATGGCACTACCACTGAACATCGCGAGTTCCTGCGCGAACATCCACTGCAGGACGAGCGTTATGTTGTATCGGCCGAGATCGGTATGAAGTACCAGGTCTCCAAAGTGCCTTACGGCGTGCTGCTTGATAAGGACGGCGTGATTCTGGCCAAGGGTCTGTGTAACTCGCGTGAGCATGTCGAAAGCTTGTTCGAAACCATCCGTCTCGGCCACTCGACTCTGCAAAGCTACTTGAAAAACAGCACTGCTGTTGCGCCCGATGCCGAGCATAAGCATGTGCACTAAGTCCATCCTATAGTCAGAACATTACAGAGAAGGAAACGAAATGAAAAAAAATTCTGGATTTGATTCAACCATCGAGAAGCTGGCACGCGGAACTGCCAGCAAAACCGGCCGTCGCAGCTTTATTGGCAAGGTAGGCGGCTTTCTTGCCGGCACTGCACTATTGCCACTGCTGCCGGTGGATCGCCGTGGCCGGCTGAACCAGGCGCATGCAGCCAGTGTTAACGGATTGACCCGTGAAGGCTGGAAGCCACAGGACAAGGATCCGAAGTCCTGTGACTACTGGCGCCACTGTGCGATTGACGGCAACGTCTGTGACTGCTGTGGCGGTACCCTGACTTCATGCCCACCAGGCACGACAGTGGCATCTGCGTCCTGGGTGGCCAGCTGCTACAACCCGGGTGACGGTATGAACTACCTGATCGCTTACCGCGATTGCTGTGGCAAGCAGACTTGCGGCCGTTGCGGTTGCGTCAATACCGAAGGTGAGCTGCCGGTCTACCGTCCGGAGTTGAACAACGACATCGTCTGGTGTTTTGGTGCCGAGGACGACAACATGACTTACCACTGCACCATCTCTCCAGTGGTCGGTAAGGCCACTTAAGGAGGAAATCGGCCATGCGTTTCTGCAGCCTGTTCATGATGCTCTGCCTGCTGACGACGATTGACGTCAGCCAGGCTGCCGAACCTGCCACAAGGGAAGCCTACCAGCGACCCGAGGGTATTCCGTCGCCGCCTTCCAATCCGCTGACAGCGGAAAAGGCGGCGCTCGGAAAAACCCTGTTTTTCGATCCCCGGCTTTCCCGGGACAAGACCATGTCCTGTGCTACCTGCCATGCGCCGGACAAGCGCTGGAGTGACGGCCGCATGCCGCCGTTACGAGCAGAAAATATTCCCAATGCACGTCGCACACCGACGGTGCTGAACAGTGCCTGGCTCACCACGTTGATGTGGGACGGTCGCGCAGCCACGCTGGAAGCGCAGGCTGCCTTGCCGATCACGACGCCGCACGAAATGAATTTCGACATGACGGCGCTACTTGAGCGCCTGCAACAGATCAAGGGCTATCGCTCATTGTTTACCCAGGCGTTTGGCGATGATTCCGTCAGCCAGCAGCGGGTGGCGCAGGCGCTGGCCAGCTTCCAGAGAACGCTGGTGTCTCAGCCAGCGCCGTTTGACCGCTGGGTGGCAGGCGATGATCTTGCGATCAGCGAAAGCGCCAAGCGCGGTTTTGTTCTGTTCAACGACAAGGCCCGTTGTGTGGCATGCCACAAGTCCTGGCGCTTCACCGATGACAGCTTCCACGATATCGGGCTTTCCAGCCCGGACCCCGGTCGCGGCGCACACGTGCCGCCGGTGGTCACGTTGATGCAGCACGCGTTCAAGACACCCTCGCTACGCGATCTGCCGCTCAAAGGCCCCTATATGCACGACGGCTCCATGTATGGCCTGGAAGAAGTCATTAAACACTACGAAAAGGGCGGCATTGAGCGCAATAGCCGCTCGATGGAAATGAAACCGTTTGAACTGACCAAAGAGGAACGGACATCTCTCATCGACTTCCTGCAGACGCTGGACGGCGGCCCGTTGTCAGTCGAACTTCCCAGATTACCGGAGTGAATATAATGACCTGCAAAGCGAATGAAGCTACCCATTACCCTGCCCTTTACCCGGCGCAGCGCTTGCGCCGCCAACTGATGTTGTTGACCATGCTGTCCTGCCTTGTGCTGGCAACCTTCTTTACCATGCAAACGGCCTTGGCGGAGCAGGTGGCCGAGGTGACGACGCACAAGATGATCTTGTCACACCACGAATTTGAGGCTTGGGATTTCACCCCAAAGCCTGGCGACCGCATCGAGATCACCAACAAGTCGGATATCGCGCACAGTATCTATATTACTTATCCGGATGGCAAGGTGCTCACGCTCGGCGATGTCCAGCTACCCGGTCACTCAGCCGTCTGGGAGGTGCCTTCTGCCGGGGAGTTTCTGTTTAAGTGCTGGATCCATCCCATCATCAACGCAAAGATGAAGGTGCAGGCTGATACGCCCTAGTACCTGAAAAAGGAGACGACCGATGGCCAAAGACCCCGTAATAGTCGCCGCTGAAGAAGAGCCGCCACGCCGGAAAGTGTTCCGTCTTGCCTTGCGTCGCATCGGCGCCGTGGTCGTTGGCACCATGATCGGTCACGCCTTGATCAATTCGCGCACGGCGCGCGCCGCCCACCTGCTTCGCCCACCGGGCGCATTACCGGAAAAGGTGTTCGATTCGACCTGCATACGCTGCGGCCTGTGCGTCGAAGACTGTCCGTTCGATATTCTGCATCTGGCGACCTGGGATGAGCCAGCGCCACTCGGTACTCCGGTCTTCGAGGCCCGCAAGGACCCGTGCCGTATGTGCCAGGATATTCCCTGTGCCCGTGCCTGCCCGACCGGCGCACTGGATCCGCTGCTGACGGACATCCGCAAGGCGGACATGGGTGTCGCCGTCCTGGTCGATACGCTGAACTGTCTGAATTACAAAGGTCTGACCTGCAGCATCTGTGTGCGTGTCTGCCCGGTTCGCGGTGAGGCCATTGAGCTGAAGGCGATCAGCACCGAGCGCGGTTTATTACAGATACCGACTGTCAATCCGGACAAATGCACAGGCTGCGGCACTTGCGAGAAGCATTGCGTGATCGCTGAAACGGCGATCCGCGTGTTGCCGCGCGAACTCGGTCTTGGCCTCTCCGGTACCAATGATGCGGGTCGCAGTATATGACAACCGGCGTGATACGACGAAGCATGCAAACGCTGCGCAACCGCCGCTGGTTATTGTCGCGCCGCGCCGTGCAGGTGTTTATCGTTCTGGCTTTTGCCGTCGAGTTCCCGGTAGTCGAACGTATCGCCGCTGGCAACCTCTCATCCAGCCTCTGGCTCGGCCAGCTGCCGCTCACTGACCCCTTCGTCATGCTGCAAACACTGCTGGCAGGCGCTCCATTTGCCGCGACAGCATTGATCGGCGCAGCGATCGTCGCCAGTTTTTACGCGTTTTTCGGCGGCCGCATCTACTGCAGCTGGGTCTGCCCCATCAATCTGCTGACAGATGCCGCTTTCTGGCTGCGTCAGCGACTTAACATCAAAGGCAATATGAGCATGCCACGCCAGCTGCGAACCGCGGTATTGGTCGTCACGCTCCTGCTCTCGGTGCTTTGCGCAACTGTGGCGTGGGAAATCATCAATCCGATTACGCTATTGCAACGTGAAATCATGTGGACTTCGGCCGCCGGTGTGACCTTGTTGACGGGGCTGTTGTTGTTCGACCTCTTGATCAGTCGCCGTGGTTGGTGCGGGCATCTGTGCCCGGTCGGCGCGTTCTACGCCTGGCTCGGCCGTTACGGCCGCCTTCGCGTCACCGCAACAAATCCCGATGCGTGCTCGGGCTGCTCCTCCTGCATCCGTGCCTGTCCCGAGCCTCATGTGCTGGCGCCGCTGGTCACACAAGAGGCACGGTCCGTCGTATCAGGAGACTGTACGCGCTGCGGCGCCTGCCTCGACCACTGTCCGTCCGGGGTGCTGAGTATGAAGCTGGAATTGGGAAAAAGTAGAACATTGCGCGGCATCCCGATAGTGACTGAGCACTGAACTTGAGAAGTGGTTTTAGCTTTATTACATTCCGCTGTCTGATTCATCGGCTCCGATAGTGGGGCCTCTCACCTGAAGTCTTCGAACCTCTCATTGATACACTTGTTTTCGGACAATCTTGTTTCCGTTAGCCAAAAAAATGCGGGGCCAGAGCCCCGCAGGAGACTTGCGCACAACCCGGTGACACAAGGAGATGACCGGGCAACCGGTGCTACATGGAAATGATCCACTGGACGACTTGCTTAAACTCGTCATCACTTAATTTGCCGGCTTGAGGTGGCATCGGCAGAATCCCCCAGACACCGCGCCCACCATTCTTGATCTTGTTGATCAGGTAGGCTTCAGCGTCCTGCTTGCCTTTGTATTGCATGCCGACGTTCGTGAGCGCGGGGCCGAGTTTATTTTTTCCATCCATGCTATGACAGGCGACACAGCCACCTTTTTGAAGCAGAGCGGAAGCATCTGCCAGAGCGCCATAAGATGTCAGCCCGAATCCAGCGACCAGTAAAATCTGCAACAAGGATTTCTTCATGATAATTCTCGCAAGTGATTGATAGCGTTTTGAATTTTAGTCCTGCCGCTGACAAGGGGGTAGTAAGAATCGGCATAGCTTGTGCACTGACGGCCACCATCGTGTAGCAAACCCAAACATCTAAGGATAAAAGGCTGGCAATTTCACAATTGCCAGCCTTTGTTTGGGGTTGCAGAAGGTAAGCACCCAATATCAGCCCACGCCTTTAGCGTTTCAGTTGTGGTTTTGGTGTTCTGTAATTAAATCTGAGTTTCAGTTAACGCGTAACCTGGAGCATGAGCAGCTTGAACCGAATCACAAGCGCCTTAATAGCATCGTGACAAGGAGAGCGGCATCGTCCAATGCTTTGACTGCATGCGGTTCTGCATCAGACAGATAGACCATGCTTCCCGCATGCATCAGTTGTGTCCGACCGTGGGCCTCGAGTTCTACAGTGCCTTCCAGGCATTGTATTGTGATTGCGCCGGCAGCTTTGTGTTCAGGCGCGGTTTTGCCGGCCGGTAGAATTAGCCGGAAAACTTCGAGGTGGTCTGCTCTGACCAGGGTGCTCGAAATTGTCTGGTGCAGGTTTTTGCCTAGTGGCCGGATATCTATCAATTCACCGGATTTTGCATGAGGAATGGACATAGAGGCACCTTTCTATAATTAAGGTAGTGTATTGAATCCAATTAATCGGTTAACTTATCAATCTTAGCCCCGATTGTCCGGGGCGTGAAGAGCTCACACTGGCTGTTCGGATGTATTTTTCATGTGAGTCGCGCACGTGTGACACGGGCGAATTCAAATTCCCTTCACCCCGTTTCATTATTTTTTAAATAGCCTGAAAATCCGGTAGATCAGGGTAGTTATCTTAAATCAAACTAATGAAAGCTCAATTCGGAATTGCCAAACTTCCGGAGCTTGGCAACATCAATGAGCGTGACATTATTTCCTTTAATCTTAATCAGACTTGCCGTTTCCAGCTTGTTAATCGTTCGGGACAGGGTTTCCGGCGACAGGTTTAATAATGAGGCAAGAATGCGTTTGCTGGTAGGCAATCTAAGGTTTTCTGTGCAGGAGAAATCCGCGCTCATTTGAAGCAGGTAGCCAATAAATCGTTGCGTGCAGGATTGAAGTGACAGCATCTCGATGCTGTTGATCAGCTGGTGGTTGCGAATTGATATTTTTTTAAGCATTTTCTGGGCTAACAACGCATCATTATCAAGCAGATGGATGATGATTTCTCTTGGTATCATCAATATCTGCGCATCAACAGTGGCCTCAATGCATGCAGGAAATTTACTTTCCAGAAATAAGGCTGCCTCGCCAAAGCTGTCCCCAGGGAAAATAATGTCGATGACTTTTTCTACACCATCCTGTGAGCTCACTGCGAGCTTCAGTTGGCCTTTTGCCAGAATGTAGAAACCGTGAGGAAAATCGTTACGCCCGAAAATAACACTACTTTTTGGAAACTCTTGAAATTGGCAATTGTTTGCAATTTTTTTAAGTTTTGCATCAGACAGGTCATTGAATAAATGAAAGCTGGAAAGTACTTCGAAGATTTGGTTTTTATCCATCATTCAACCCTTTGCATACAAATAAATTTAAGCCAGCCATTAGATTAATCAAATATTAAAAGTCTTGGATTGATATCCGGGGTTGACGTATGGCTTGCAGTCTTTCTCAACAAACCGGACAGGACATGGGTGAGTAAGCGTCGAAGCAGCTGATCTCACCCGGCTATCAGTCAGTACAAAGATCGGTGTTTATTGTATTGGTGTAGCCAGTCCGGTTCAGGTTCCATGAAAAAACTTGCAAGCCAGACAACCGCTCCAATCACTGATACCCATATCAATGCTGCCCCTGTGCTTTCTTGTTGACTGACCAGGTAGGCATTACATAATCTGACTGGTGATTCAATGTATAGCCATCCTGCTACCGCTAGCATCGGCAAGAGGTTGCCGATGAACAATCCTCTGATAAGAAAGTTTGCAGGCCGCCAGGAGAGGGCAAGTGTGGCACCCACCCCGAGCGTTAAAGAAACAAATTTGAATACCTCAATCCACGGCTCTGCCAGTGCCTCATCAAGGGCACGAGGAATCATCCAGAAAAATGCGACACAAGCCGCCAGCAACAGGCCGGTGATGCCCAAATGATTCCAGGCCATCAAGCGATTTTTTAGTTCGCCGGATAAGGAACGCCCAATCAGGAAACCAGCACCGATCAGCAAAGGAAACTGTAGCAGCATGTGATACAACATGTTTGCTTCCAACCCTTGTCGCAGGGGAGGCAGTGCAAGAAGTCCGATGATCAGCCAGGCAGCAATGGCAACACCTCGATCGCTCAGTAGCCTGATGGAAATGAGGCTTTTAACCATACATCCAATACCTCTTGATGACGGCCGGATCCGCTGTCTGCGATGCTATGCAGTCTGCCGTCAGGCATTACACCGAGTAACGCTGCGTTATGCTGATAACCACCGAACTCATCGTTAATCACAGTAACCATAAAAAACCGCAGCAACCCGTCAAGGTTGCTTATATCCTTAACCGTGGCAAATCGCCAGATTTGCTCGTTGGCCTTCAGTCGTGAGGCATAATCGGCCAATTTTTCTGGAGTGTCGTGCAGGGGGTCAAACGTGATGGACAGCAACGCTACACGTTCCTGCATGTTCTTGGCTTGAATCAATTCCTGCAGCTGCTGAAACTCGCTACCCAAGCTCAAGCAAACGGTATTGCATCTGGTGTAGATGAAGTCGACAACAAGCAGTTTTTGTTCTTCAATTGCCCAGTTGCGAAGATCATGCAGATCTCCTCGCTGGTCCAGCACGAGTATTGCAGGCAAAAGCGGCTTGCTTTGCGACACGCTCAATCGCCGCGCCTGTTCCTTGGTGAATACCTGAAAGTCTTCTGTGAGTAATGAAATTGAGCAGAATGACAGGATCAGCACCAGGACGGATGCAGCTAGTGTCTTCAAGATCGCCCTGCCGCAGGAAGACGGACCAGTGCCCGCATGACTATAGTGGCTGCACTTATCAGGATAAATAGAGCAAAAAATGCGGCTATCTGGTCATATTGTAGCCACTCCTCGTAGTGCACTGCCCAGCGTCTTGGAATGCTGGCATGGCCAGATGCAAGAAACATCATGACAAATCCCATGGTGCTTGCGGTGAAAAGCCAGAAGATATTGATGTCTATCTTGTTGAAAGCTGCCAATTGTCCGTTTCTTGAAATCCAGTTAATAAAGGCAAATATCATGCTGATGCAACCGACCAGCAGGTACAGATGGAAGTGCCCGGGAACCCAAAGCGTGTTGTGCATCACTTTGTTGACCGCGATCGTCCCGTCAATGACGGCTGGAATAACTCCGGCACTCCAGCCAAAGATTGAGAGGACCAGCAAGCTTGAAGTCAGGTCCCACCTGATTTTGCTGCGATAAATGCTGGCCAGTGTTCCGACCAGGGTGACGGCAAGTACGGGCAGGCTGCTGGCATAAGACACAATCTGACCAAGAACATGTGCCCAAACCGGCTGCGCAAAATCCATTAAGAGATGGTGCGGGTAAACGGTGAGCACCATCAGGCAGGTCGCGGCCCATGACCAGATAAACGGCTTATAAATCTTCCATGGACGTCCCGTGTATTGCGGCAAAATTTCATAAACCGCAATTACTGCCATGTAGATGGTGGCGTTAATGAGTACGTGACCAAACAGATAAATCAGGTTCTTGGCTAACAATGGATTTATATAAAACTCTGGAACATACAGATTAACCAGCATCATGACCAAAATGCATGCGCCGATTAAAATTGAAACGATGTTGATAATCGTGACGACACTACTCGCAATGACGGCAGGGGGAGGGGCGTCGGCCTTGTCGCCGGTCTGCAGGAAACGCCAGCCGAGTGCACGGAAAAAGCTGCCATAGCCCTTCATGATGGCGCGTGCGGTCTCAAGATAGAACAACAGGAACCCCACGCCGACCAACAGCACACCAATCAAGTATGCCGCCGCTGCATGGTCGCTCCAAAAGCCCATTGAATTCGATGGCAAGGGATACAGAAAGGTCCAGGCAGCCGCAAATCCCCCAACAAAAATACTGCCCAGCACAAACACTACACCAAGCAGAAACAAGACCAGATTGGCAATCGCAATACCATCGTGCAATTTCACATATTTACCGAGGAAGTGCCACATGACAGCCGCGCCGCCTAAACTTGCAATAGCCACCATGCCGATACCGTGCGCTGTCAATACCTGGTAGAAAATATCCGGCTGGATGCTGATCAGCTGGCCTTGAGTCAAACGCATCAGAATGCCGAGAGACATCATTAGCAAAAGAACTACCCCTGCTATCCCTGCATAAATCTTTACTATGTTGCTTGCTGAACCTGGCGTTAAGTTTTTCATATTCCCTCCCTTAAATGTCATGCTGTTCTGGGACAACCTTGATCTCGGTCAGCATGTTGTGGTGAGCCATTCCGCAATACTCCAGGCATAGAATTCTGTAGGTGCCTGGCGTTTTAAATGTGTGGCGTAATTTGTTGGTCATGCCGGGCATGGCTTGAGTCTGTGTATGCAACTGCAGCTTGTCATCGTAGATTGCGAATCCATGATTAACATCAGCTGATTTCACATGAAACTCAATCAATTTGTTTACTGGGATGGTTTGCTGCGATAGCTCCCAGCGCCACTGATAGCCGGTTGCTTCAACCACCAGGGCGCCGTCATTTGCTGCACCAGCACGCACATATGGAAGATGAGCCAGGCTGTAAGCAATGATTGGTATAAAAAGAACCGTCAATATCCAAAATGTGCGGTTGCGCCAATTTGCCGACGATTTTCCGTTATCAGGCTCCAATTCCGGTTGGGTACTCTTGCTGATAACCGACACAAATACGCCGATAAGGATGGCTATTAATGTCAGTGAGACAGCCCAGGCAAGGTTCTGAAGCATGGTGACTCCTTATGAAGGTAATGAATAAATTAAGGGAGGGGTTTTCCTTTGCCCTTGTAATGGATAAGGGGGTTCCATCTGCAGGTCTCTCCACGCATCCTGGCTTGCACGCCAACTGTCACGAAGCCCCCGTGGCACTACAATTCAGAAAGCCGATCAGCCCATAAAAACGATAGCCGCCAAGCTGGGCATGCTCGCTTACTGCAGGGGTGGGGTGACAGATGGATGCCGGATAGACGCTGATGGATCCGGTTATCCGCAATAGAAGAACCGGGCAGGCAGGCATGAATGTTATGGCTGCCATGGACAGCAAATTAAGCTGCCGTGCAGCATGCATTTGAGATATTGCATTGTAAGTAACTGGACGCTCATGATGTCTACTCCCCTGCCGATGGCTTACGGTTCATGTTGCTCAAAATGAACCGTTCTGAATTAATGTGCTAATCTGAAACTGCTATGTATTAACAGGTTGTCAGCTTTTGTTTTTCAAGTGTTTCTCAATAGTTCTGCTTGGAGCTTTTAAAGCAATATTTTAAATACTGGTTAAATATAGCATGCTATATTTTCAATAGCAATATTTGAAATACTGCTTTAATGGGAAGAAATATATGCAACTATCAACTTTTACCGACTACACCATGCGCACGTTGGTGTACCTTGGTTTGCAAAAAGGGAAACTCGTGACCATCGCGAGTATTGCTAAAGCGTATGAAATTTCCGAGAACCACCTGATGAAAGTGGTATACCAACTCGGACAAAGTGGCTACGTCGAAACTGTTCGTGGTAAAGGTGGCGGTTTGAGGCTGGCGCAGGAGGCTTCAAGCATCAACATCGGCGCTCTGATTCGCCAGACCGAGGGCAATGCCAGTTTGCTGGACTGCCTGGATGGTGAAAGCACATGCTGTATACAACATGCATGCAAATTACAGGCCATCCTGAGAGAGACACAGGACGCGATGTACGCTGTTCTGTGTCAATACACGCTGGCAGATTTACTGCAACAGAATGAGTCTTTGGCACTGATTTTCATAAGCAAGAATGCGAAGAAGCAGGAACCCGGCCGGACAGATTGACATGGGTTTTCACTGTTTAGCAGAAAAATGCTTATCTATATCCTGGTAATCGTTAGCCGGAATTTTTCTTACAAGCCTGCCAGTCGGCATTCATATACGAAATGTCTCGCGACACGAGTGTTGAGCACTATCAGTCTGAGTTAGTCAAACTTATTCCATTGACGAACAGTGCAGGCGCCTGCCAGATTAAAATCAGAAAAGCCGGCCCTGATTTGATGCGACTATCTTCGCAACTGGCGCCTTGGCCGGCACCATAGTACTACTCAAGCAGTCAGCTTCAATTTTCTTCAATGAGCATTTTTTTCCAGCGTTCACGGCCTGCCTTGTACATTGACCAGGCCCCCATCGGGACGACAATCAAAATGCCAAGTAACCATATTGAAAGCATCAAGGTTAAGGCATCGCCTGCAATTTTCGTCAGTACGCCCGAAAACAGCATTGAAGCCAGAGATAGTCCGGTGAACCCATAAAATCGATATCCAGCATATTTTGTATAACGCCTGACAAGTGGGTGCGGGTGATAAATATTGGCAGAGTAAACCACGATGGATGCAGCTATCCAGGTTAATAGCAGCGGGAATACGGGCATAAGGATAATTGCGATGACTGAAAAAAAATTGAAAATCTGGGCAGATTTTTTCTGAGAACTGGCACTGATTACCTTGGTAGGCATTTCAACCTCATTTACTGTTGCAGTGAAGATGCCATCATTATGAGGAGGTTTCAGTAAGGTTTTATGAAATTTAACGTGCTATTAATTCACTATTTTTGATAATAATAGCTAATCAACATCCTGATGCTGCGACCAGTTATCTGAACCGCTGATTACGTGTTTAAGCAATTCGATAGCCTTGGCGAGATGTTCGTCATACTTGTTTTTGGGATAAACAAGATAAATGGGATAAGAAAACTCGGGAGACTGTGGTACGACTTCGATGCGGCCTTCTTTCAGGTATTTTTGCACCACTCTCGTTCGAAAATAACCGCTGCCACCATGTTCAAGTAAATGGAAAAGAGCCAGTGGGCCGAGATTGATACGGATATTGGGATTCGATAGGTCCGGTAACAACATGTCATGTTGCAGGCGGAAATCAGCACCCCAGTCTACAAAAATATAAGGATCCGCATTTAACTTGGAGCGTACGAAGATCAGCTTTTCTTCAAGAACTTCGATTACCTGCATTCCTGGCCAATAATCCGGTTGGTGCACCAGAGCTGCGTCCATGGTTCCTGCTTCCAGTTGCTCATGGAGATGTTTGGTGTCGAGTACCAGGCTTCTGATAGCCAGGCTTGAACATGAAAGCCTAATCGCAGCGATCCAATTGAGAAACAACGGATTCCAAAGGCTGGTTTCTGCGCCTATGGTGATAAAGTCTTCAGCGCCTTCCGGTAATGGCAGGTCTCGTCTGGCAGACTCCCAAGTCTGAACCATCTGGCTTGCGTAGCCGATAAAACGCTGTCCATTCTCAGTAAGCCTGGCACCACTTTTGTTTCTTACGAACAGCTTGCAGCCCAGTGCTTCTTCTAGATTCTTGATGCGCGCTGTGACGGTGGTCTGGGTGACATTCAATCGTTCGGCTGCTCTGATGAAGCTGCCAGCACGCGCAATTTCGAGAAAAGTTTTGAGTAGATTGATATCCATATATGAATAATTTTAATATAAAAATACATTAAATTTCATTATTCTTAATTTTACAAGGCTTCCATACTTACGCTCTCTTGGATTGCCTGTGTAGATTGAAATATGACCGCTTCCACTGCGGAAAGCCTGATAGAAGACCAGTTACGCGACAGAGTCGATGCTTTTTTGAAAGAGCTGAACCGGGATCAACTCCTATGGCTAAGCGGCTATCTGGCGGCTCACGTTAAGCAATCGCCAAATGACAATGTGCCAAGCGCTCAGGAAGCACATAAGGTGTTGATTGCCTATGGGACGGAAACCGGAAATTCTCAAGCGGTTGCCAATGATCTCGCGTCAGCTTTTGATCAACATCAAATCCCATTTGAACTCAAGAACCTCTCGCTTTTAAGAGCCAGACACCTGGCTGCTTACAAATTCATTTTTCTTGTCTGCAGTACCCATGGTGATGGAGATCCGCCAGAGCCAGTGAACCTTTTCTATACTTCTCTACTGAGTAGCGAAGCACCAAAACTGCCAGAAGCGCGATATGCGGTTCTGGCATTGGGCGATAGCAGTTATCCGCGATTTTGTGCGACCGGCCAGGAGATCGATGACCGGCTTGCCGCATTGGGGGCCACCAGAATTCTGTTCAGGCATGACTGTGATGTTGATTATGTTGAAACATCAAGACAATGGATAGCAAGCCTCATCAGTCTGTTAGCAGCAAAACTGCAGAGTTCAACGAAAAGTGCAAGGCCATCTGTAACGAGTATCTCATCATCATCATCATCATCGGAAATAAGCCGGAACGCGCCCCTGGAAACCGCAGTAATCGAAAATATATGCCTTTCTGCATCGACGCGACAGGACGCCATTCATCATATTGAATTGTCTGGAGACGAACGGTTGATGAAATTGCAACCGGGCGATGCTGTCGGGGTGATGGCCGAGAATCCAGTGGAATTGGCGCGCTTACTGATTGCATTGACCGGTTGCAAGGATACTGATGCGGTGCAGGTGCGTCATCGCCGCATTACCTTGTTAGATGCTTTTTTACGCGAATGCGACATTACCGTGCCCAGCAGTAAGCTGCTGAATCTGTGGAGCAGACATGTGGACAACAGCCACTTGCAACAGCTTTTAGCTGGGGAAGATCCGTTGTTGAAAACATTTCTAAAAACCCATCAGGTTGTAGAGATCGCCGAGAAGTTTCCTGCCGTTATTGAAGCACAGATGTTGGTCGATAATTTGAAACCCTTGCAGCCGAGACTCTATGATTTGGCTAACAGCCAGCACTATACATCCGGGGAGATGCACCTCGTCGTTAGACGCTATCACTACACATTCAATGCACTGACCCGTGTTGGCATTGCGTCTGATTATCTGAACACGCTGAAACCCGGCGCAACAGTCAAGCTATTCCCATACATCAACAACCGGTTTCGGCTATCGAGCAAGGGGGATGATCCGGTTATTTACATTTCAGAAGGAACTGGCATTGGTCCTTTCAGGGCATTTATGCAAGAACTCGCCTTCCAGAACAAGCATAAAAGATGCTGGTTGCTTCTCTCCGAAAACAGCTTTGAGGAAGATTTTCTTTACCAGACTGAGTGGCAGTCAGCAATCGCCGAGAACAGGCTTGATCGTATAGATACTGTCTTTATAGGGCGGGAAGAGCGGGCGGCTGCCATCAATGAATTGCTCAAACTCAGACAGGCTGAGTTGCTCGATTACCTGAGATCCGGCGCTCACCTTTATCTGTGTGGAGATCGGACTGTGTTGACAGAGGTGGAGGCGTATCTACAACAGGACACTGAAATAGATTGGGCCGCCTTGCAAAAAAATGGACGCATTCATCGGAATCTATATTAAGTGAGCCAAGATGAGTAACTCAGACCTCTTATTCAATCTCTCTTCGCCGATTGAAACCTTGCATTCAAATGAATTGTTGAAGAGCGAGAGTCGGCATTTGAGAGGAAATATCGCAGCAGGTCTTGAAAATTGCCTGACAGGAGCTGTGCCTGGTGACGATCCATTGCTGATGAAATTTCACGGAATTTATCAGCAAGATGATCGTGATCTGAGGGCTGGAAGGCAACTTCGAAAGCTGGAACCCAACTATCAGTTCATGCTTAGACTGCGATTACCGGGCGGGATTCTGAATGTTGCGCAGTGGCATGCACTGGACAAGATTGCCAGACGTTTCGCCAAACGAGGTTTGCGAATCACAACAAGACAAACGCTGCAGTTGCACGGAGTTGTCAAAAGGGATCTGCGGCCTTGTCTGAGGGCTCTTCGAAAGGCCGGCTTGGATACGATATCAGCTTGTGGCGATGACAATCGCGGCGTTGTTTGTGGAGCCAATCCACAGCAATCCGAAATTCATCGCAATGTCGTTGCTATCGCAGAGAAGGTAAGTGAGCGATTCAAACCCAAAACTCGCGGTTACAGCGAGATCTGGTATGGGGAAAAAGCCCGGGAAATTGACAATGAAGAGCCGTTTTATGGCGATTTGTATCTGCCGCGTAAATTCAAAATTGGATTTGTGATACCCCCGATCAACGATATCGATGTTTACGGTCAAGACCTCGGATTTGTTGCCATTGCCAGGAACCGGAAGCTCGCAGGATTCAATGTCTGTGTGGGTGGAGGGATGGGGAAAATTGATAATCGGGAAAACAGCTACCCCAGACTCGCAACCATGATCGGTTTTATAAACACAGAGGATGTCGCAGATATCGCTGAAGCCATCATGAGTATCCAGCGTGATTTTGGCGACCGCAAGGACAGGCATCGGGCTCGATTCAAGTACACACTCGATCGTTACGGTATGGATTGGTTCATGGAAATGCTGCGGACGCGCTGGCACAAATCCATCGAGCCTCCTCAAACCTTTGAGTTCAAGCATAACGGTGATGAACCCGGCTGGACCCGGGGGGATGACGGTCTTTGGCATGGCACACTCATCATTCCGTCCGGCAGAATTGATCAATCCTTGCAGGATCAATTTGCCGGATTTTTCCAGCTTTACGATGGTGGAATCAGGCTGACACCCAATCAGAACCTGCAACTGACTGGTATACCGCCGTATGCGATAGAGCAGGTGAAATGGCGGCTGGATGACATCGGCCTTGCCCGTCTGATGGGGGCTGATCATCAATCCGGTTTTACGCTTGCCTGTGTGGCACTGCCAACTTGCGGCCTTGCCATGGCGGAAGCCGAACGCTACATGCCAAGGTTTCTGAATTTGTTCAACGATCTGAAACAGCGGCACCAGGTCGAGAATCAACCCATTACATTACGGATCACTGGTTGTCCAAATGGTTGTGCACGCCCCTATCTGGCCGAGATTGCGCTAACCGGCAGAGCCGCTGGTTTATATAACTTGTACCTTGGAGGTAGCCGACAAGGAGACCGGCTAGCCAAACTTTACAGGACCAATCTTCCGGAGGCCGGCATTCTCGAAACGCTAGATGAATTGATTGGCCGTTACGGCCGAGAGCGTCAACAGCAAGAGAGTTTTGGTGATTTTTTGTATCGGATCAACATTTTAAATGATTAATGGAATTAGACATCAAAGGTGAAGAATGAGTAATTTTTTTATCGTACAGAGTCAGGACATGTTTACAGATGTCAGGGCGGGACAACAATTCGAACTGGCTAGAGCGCTGGCATCGAGAGGTCACAAGGTTGCGGTGATGCTTGTACAGAATGCAGTACTAGCCGCACGGCTTGATGCACGTGCCGGGTCGTTATTTCAATTACTGGATAGCCGAATCACATTGTATGCAGATGAATTTTCGCTGACATTGAGAGAAATCAAGCCTGGTGAATTACTGGCATTTGTCATGCCTGCGAGCTTGGATCTTGTAATAGATGCCATGCAGCGCGGTGACAAGGTCATTTGGAACTGAGGAGATAATGATGAGCCAAACCTTAACTTTTGCCTTTATGGATCCGCCTTTTGAGAATGAAAGGACGGTTACATTTTTCAGACTTCTTGATGCGGCATTGGAAAAAAAATGTAACGTGAAAGTGTTTGCCTATGAAGGCGCTGCTGCACTTTCATTTTCCTTACAACGCGGACATGGCAATGCGATTCATGGACGCAATGAAATAAATGAATCTCACCCGCTGACCAAGGACTGGATTGCCGCGCTGATGAAAAAAGCCAAGGAGAATCAATTGCAGTTTGACTGGGTGAATTGCGGCTTATGTGTCGATGAACGCGGTGTCAATGCAGCGATTGACGGATGTGGCAGGGGATCTCCTGCCGACCTCTGGCGCTACGCGATGGAGTCAGATAACACACTGGTAATAGGAACAAGATGATATGAAACTTTTGCAAGTGATTGAACAGGCTTTTCGCACCCTGGTGGAAGAACAGGACGATACTATCCTGTGGCTTTCCCAGTCCATACAAAAAGCCGGGGCTGACATGAAGATTCTGCTAGTAGGCAATTGCGCCTATTACGCAGTGTTAAAACGCAGACAGCCCGCATTGGTGATTGCCGGATGGGTGCAGAAAGAGCCTTCAGATATCAAGCAAGACCTGGATAGACTGCAAGCGGGCGGGGTAGGCATATATGTCTCCAGAAGCGATCTTGCTGATCGAGGCCTTATTGGCATTCCCGTGCACCCGGGAGTTAAGGTGATTTCGCAGTTGGAGGTTGCTGCACTCTATGAAGAGGCTGACCTCGTTTGGCAGTGGTAAAGGCGTATAAACGTGTCAGTATATTTATGGCCGCATGGCATGCATGCTGAATCATTAACCACTAAAGACATTATTAAACTCACCAATTTCAGAACTGGGTTAAGAAAATATCTGATCAATAGCCGGTTTTTCTGTAGCTTCTTTGATTTGACAGAAATCCAGTATGTACTGCTTCTCAATATTAAGATGCTGGAGGCCGACGAAAAGTCATCTTGTGCTGAGCTGAAAGAAAGATTGAATCTCACAGACGCGGATCTTAATGCGGCCATCAATCATTTGCTGAAGACAGACTTATTAGTGCTTCCTGAGAGTTATCTCAAGGCAGATACCGATTATTTTCGGCTAAGTGATACTGGCAACAAGGTGATTGAGTTCCTTGCCCTTTTGCATAACAGGGAATTTGAAGCATTCAAAAACAAATTTGCATTTGAATGCAGCAATCACTGCACCTCACCAGTTTGCTGGAAAGGAACGGATTAGCAGGGAAGCAGCAGGGATTCATCACAGATATCTTTCCGGCTCCTATGTCGAGAGGCGTAGTGTCCTGCAGATTTGAATCCAGCCGCTCACAGGCGGTGTATCCAGAATGCTCAAATACAATCCGTGCGCCTGAATCTGATGTGACAGCCGCCACCTCAGCGGTGAAAGACTGCCTGCTTTTGTTGTCTTCTATATTCAGCAGAATATGCCTGATTTTTTCATGGTGATTGACCTGTCTGCTAACCAGCCGTATAAATTAACCTAATATATCCGGGTCGCTGCGCGTGATGGACCTGGTTACCTGCATCGGACCTGGGTGCAAGCTGATATAGTGTTAAAGTGAATCAGAAAAGACGCTTGATGCAGCTTGAGCGCTATTACTGCGAGTGTAGCCGCCTCCAGTAAGTTACATCTGGCTGCGCAAAAATATCGGTCATAAAGTGGGTGAACAATATGCGTTACCTTGCACTCGTGACAGACTATGATGGAACCTTGTCTTCTGATGACAGCCTGTCAGAACAGGTGATAAGCGCTCTGGAGCGCCTGCGGGTGTCCGGCAGGCGGGCGATCCTGGTCACAGGCCGTCAGCTCGATGATCTGTTGGCGATCTGCCCATGCGTACGGCTGTTCGATCTCATCATCGCCGAGAACGGTGCGATCGTCTACGACCCCGCAAGCAAAGAAGAAACACGACTCGCTAATCCGCCGTCCAAGCTGCTGATACAGAATCTGCAGGCACGCGGTGTCTCGCCGCTTGAGATCGGCCAGGTGCTGGTGGCAACTCATGAGCCGCATCGCGCCACCGTTCAGGACGTCATCTGGGAACTCGGCCTCGAGGCCCAGGTGATTGGCAATCGTGGCGCGGTGATGATACTACCGGCCGGTGTCAACAAGGCCACGGGGCTTGAATATGCGCTGCGCGAACTAGGCCTTTCGCGCCACGAGGTTGTGGGTATCGGTGATGCGGAGAACGACCATTCGTTTCTGGAACGCTGCGAGTGCGCGGTGGCGGTAGCCAACGCAGCACCGTCCATCAAGGCAATCGCCGACTTCGTGACGACGGCCGAGAATGGTAACGGGGTCATCGAGCTGATCGATGAGTTGATCGCCGACGATTTACGCCGACTGGCGGGTACGCTTCCACAGCATTTGATTTTGCTCGGGAAGCACACGGATGCAAGCACGGTGCAGCTGCCCCCCTACGGCCACAACATACTGGTTGCCGGGCCTTCCGGCTGTGGCAAATCCACGCTCGCCGCCAGCATCGTCGAGCGCCTCATCGAAAAGGACTATCAGGTCTGTGTGATTGATCCAGAGGGTGATTACGGAACGTTACGCGACGTCGTGACGCTCGGTAACCAGTGGCGCGCGCCGAGCATCGGCGAAGTGCTGTCGATCCTTGAAGATCCGAAAATCAATGTGGGTGTCAATCTGCTCGGTATTCCGCTGGACGACCGGCCAAACTTTTTTGCCCAGCTGATACCGAGCCTGCAGGCTATGCGTGCCCGTACCGGTCGGCCGCACTGGCTGGTGGTGGATGAGGCGCACCATATGTTACCCAGTACCTGGGGTCACGCCGCTGGCGTACTGCCGCAACAACTCCAGGAGACCATCCTGGTCACCGTGCATCCCGACCATGTGGCGCCGGCTATTCTCAAACCGATCGACGTGGTGGTGGCCATCGGCCATTCGCCTGAAGAGACCCTCAGAAAATTTGCTGATGCAACCGGCCAGTCACTGATATGGCCGGAAGGACTGGCGTATCAACCGACTCATGTTGTCGTCTGGTTCCTTCAGAACGGACAGCCACCGTTTTCGATGCAGGCACAGCGCGGGCGGGCCGAACGCATCCGCCACCTTCGCAAGTACGCGGAAGGCAACCTGCGCTGGCACAGTTTTTATTTCCGCGGCCCCGATAACCGTCACAACCTGAAAGCGCAGAACCTCGTCGTTTTCTGCCAGCTCGCCCAGGGCATCGACGAGACAACCTGGTTATACCACTTGCACCGTGGTGATTACTCGCGTTGGTTTCGCCACGCAATCAAGGATGATTTTCTCGCTGATGAGGCGGAACGCCTCGAACGCCGCACCGATCTCGAACCCTGGCAGACACGACAGATGATTGAGGAATTGATAAATGCCCGTTACACACTGCCTGAGTAGCCTTGAAAGCCGTTCATTGAGCGGCTTCCGGGAGCATATCAAAAACGATAGATCGCGGCAGCACCGGTTTGCGTTGGCATTCGTTCGGCCGGAACGATTATGACTTCGCCGCCTGTCTTGAGCACGCGCTCGCCGAGGTCGTCGAGCATATCGTCAATTTCCGGGTGATCCAGGTCGCCGGCGGTGATTCTGCCGCTGGTCGTATTGATGCTCCCGGGAATCAAGCGGTCGGCTTCGATCAGTAGTGTTGCAATTCGCCCAGCGATGGCGGCCTTGGCAAGCTCGCCAAGCTTATCCGAGCCCTGGCCAGTTGCTGCTGCCGTGCCATAGGTTTCCACAAATCCGGCCAGCCGCTCGATGTAATATGGTTGCACCAGCTGCCATGCGCGTTCACGCAGCGCATCGAGCGGCAAGTCATCCGGATTAACGTCGATCGCCTCTTTCATCAAAAACGGGTTGCGGCTGATACTGCGAAACCGATGATGGTGCTCGGGCAGCGCCGCCAGTATCAGGCGCATTCCCGAGGGTTGCGAATAATGCTGCAATACCGCCTGGTCGACTTCGCGGAAAAACCGGTCGGTGTCGCGGTCTGCGGCGTCCTGTTTCACATCGGTGCCATGCCATGCGGCATCTCCGCTAGGACCGTACGTACGATGGGCACCTTCCCGGCCATCGGCACTCTTGCCCAGCAGGTCGTCTGCCGTTTGCGGCGCGTCCTTGATCGGCAACATCTCGTCCAGTGCGTCGCGATTGCCCTCATAAACCTTGTATGCGTTACGGCTCAGTGCAAGGATATGATAGCGGTCGGCCGACTGCGCGATGCGCATCAGCGGTTTGGTATGGAAGCTGTCGGCGACAACCACCAGTTCGACAACCGGGCGTTGCAGCCTGTAAACGCGGAACAGTCCGGGCGCACTCAGTATTGCGAGTCCATCCATGGTGTGATTCCAGAAATCCTGGTTTTCCGCCAGGGCCTCGAATGGTTGCAGAAGCGACTTGATTTCCCGCTTCGGATATTTTTGACCTAGCGATTCCTCCATCGACTTCACGAGGTTGCGAAAACGAATGGGGTCCTGTGCATTGTCCGGATGCTGCCTGTGTGTCGGCTGATACAGGGAGAGACAAGGCGACTCGTACTCGCCGGAAAGAATGCCTGGGTAATCCTGTACAAGTGAATTCATGGCCGTGGTGCCTCCAATAAGTTTTTGCAAGGTGATGTCGCCAGTGCTACATCGACGGTTCAATGACGGAATAAGCGTGGATTACGTTTGATGAATTTGCGTATCCAGGCTTCGATGAATGAATGCTCGTGCTGCGTCATGTGCCACCAGCCCAGAGCGCTGATAATCAGGGCACCCAGAGCATTCACTATCATATCCCACATCGTGTCGGTCAGGCCCGATAAATCGCCGAGCATGGGCTTTTGCATGTTGACGCCGAAGATCTGGTCCATCGCGAATTCAAAGATCTCCCACAGCGTACCAACCGTTACGGCGAATAAAAACGCGAACAAGGCCATGAAATGCGGTCGCATATGGATATCAATACGCTCGTCCGCATTGAGCACGTAGATCAGCAGAAAGCCAAGAATCCCCATCAACAGGCCAGAACTGGTGTGCAGGGCAATATCCCACCACCAGAACCGCATGTAGTAGCTGTGGATTTCCCCCAGAAACAGCGACGCGAACGCGAATAAGACAGCCAGCACCTGAAACTCTGGCGGAATATGCACGCGGAAGCGGCGGCCGATCACTGCAGGCGAAAATATGACCGCCATGATCGCCATCACCAGAAACGCATTCATCCACTGTCCCTCGCGGAACACCAGCACCAGTTCGACCGCCATGATGGCCTGGAGGGTAATCAGAATGCCCCGATGGATGCGTGCAGGCAAATTGACCGTGTGTTTTTCTGGGGCCGGAGGCTGGGAGGGGTTGTTCATTCTGCTCGATACCTGTGGGGCAATGGACGGTGTGCGGGATGCCGGTGGATTCCGGTATTTCGTAGCGCGATCATATTACAATGTTCATGGCGCCTGGGTGCAGACGGCGAGTCACGCATGACGCCCGATACACACCGCCGATTACGATGATATCGGATGCCGTTCATGGTATACCGACTCTTTCATGATTTTGATTGCAGTGCCGCGTCCCTGATTCAGGCTATTTCCTGACACTCTGCGGATGACAGATCAGGATGTCGCAGGTTGCGGTTTGCAGTACTCGCTGTGCGACGCTGCCAAGCAGCGCCCGCTGGATCAGGCTGGTGCTGCCCGCACCCAGCGCAATCAGCCCCACTTGCGGATTGCGTGTTGCCCGGACAAGGGATTTCGCCGGATCGCTGGCGACTACTCGCGTCGAACTTCTTGCCGGGCGATGGGCCAGTTGTTCCGACATGTTGCGCATATAGACCTTCGCCTTTCCCACAAGCGCGTCGCGATGGGCTGCCACACTTGCCTGTCCGTGGCCCGCACGCCACATTGCCTCTTCAAATTGAGGCGGAATCTGCACCGCATGGATCAGATGCAGTCCTGCCAATGGAAACAGTGCGGCTACGAAGGCCACGATCGCAAAGGATTCATCGGATGTGTCCGTGGCCACCACTACACGTTTATAGGCTTGTGTGAGCGGCCGTTTGATCACCAACACCGGTGCACAGGCTGCGCGGATCACCCGGTCAACCGTCGAGCCAATGATTTTCGCAAGAACTGACTCACCCTCATGCGCCATCATCACGACCAGATCGGCGTTGGTCTCATGGATCTGATCAATCAGGCGCTGGGACGGTGACCCGGTTTCAATGCGAATATCGATCCCGGGAATATCGATGGCCTGCCTGGCAATCGCAGTCTCGATGTTTTCCCGGGCGATAAGCTGTATTTGATGCTGGATCATGGCCAGGTCTACGGGCGCAGGGTCAATCCTGGAGAAGCTGTCGATGACATGAACAATGGTGAGTCTCGCCCCATGCAAACGGGCAATTTCTGCAGCACGCGCCAGCACCGGATCATTCTGCGGCAACTGCCCCACTGCAGCGAGGACATTTCTTATCTGGTTCATTGTATTTATTCCCTTGACTCCATCACGTCCATGATAGCACTGTCAGCCGGGGTGTTCGCAGAGGAGTACTACCGTTCTACCCGGCAGGGACAACGATCAGGCAATAGTCCGCACGACCCGGGCGCCTCCGGGTCGAAGATTGAGCTATCACGAAGGCTGGTATGGCCTACGACATACTTGGGCAAGTTGGCACGTGCAAAATGGCACGCCATTATTTGCTTTACAAGAACTAGGCGGTTGGGAAAGTCCAGAGATGGTGCGGCGTTATGCGCATATGCCCGCGGGTCGGCTGGCACCTTATGCTGATAGGCTCTGTGAAGAAAAGGGTAGTTAGTGGAATGAATCACGACACAATCGTGGCACAAAGTCAGAAAATTCAAAGGGCTAGCATAAGCTAGCCCTTTGAATTTTTGGTGCGCCCGAAGAGATTCGAACTCCTGACCCCTTGGTTCGTAGGAGCAGAAAAATTACCACTAATCTATATTAATCAAAACCTTAAAGTGTTCGCCAATTTTCTAAAACAGTCTCAGAAAGCCATAAAAAAAACGGTGCTGATACGTTTTTTACTACAGTATTTTTACAAATTAAAGATAATTTGAACTAAATCATAATCGTGTTTATCGGAGTATAGTAATCTGACATCTAGATTTATTGCATTCTTATCTTGATAGCTAAAATCAAGACATTCAATGTTAGTTAGATTTATAAACTATTTGTGTAGCATTGATTCTGTGAGAAATTTAATTAAAAATTTTCTGATTTGGTTTGTAGCGTTCGTGATTCCTATTCAAGGTTTTGCATCTGTTTCCATGATGAATTGCGAGCAGACAACAAATCATCACAGCCAAGAGATTTCGGATACCTATTATCATGTTCAGCATAGCATGCATGGTATGGCAAATGAACACGGTCATCACGAAGTAGATGCAAGCGAACAGTCATTACAAGGTGAGGATAAAAGTAAGCATTCATGCGCTCACTGCGCTGAATGTACAACTTGTTTTTCAGGCTTTACATTCCAACCGCCCCCTTCTAATTCATTACAGCAATTAAATGCCAGTGAAGCTAGATTTAGTTCTAATACGCCCTTTCTAACAGGCTTTATTCCTTCTGGTTTAGAGCGACCTCCTAGATTTACTCTTATTTAAGCTGTTTCTTTCGAACGGTCGCAGATTTTTATTTGCCTCTATTCGTACGTTCACAGGCATTCTTAAGCACTTAATCTGCAAAGAATGATTTTTCCAAAGTAGATGTTTTTGGAAAACTAAATGAGAGGTTTCTATGCAATACATAATTCCCAAGCGGTCATGCACTGCGATCTTTCGCACATATTTAATGTGGCTATTTACAGCCTTACTATTTGGCACAACCACAACCACAGCTTCTGCGCTAGAAGAGACTGCAAACGCAGCTGGTGACGTTCCTTACCAATCAGTGTTCGAAGATTATCGTGCTATCAGCAAAGATACCTTAGCTGATTGGAAGGCAATCAACCAATCCACAGAAGGTGGTGTGCACTCTGGTCACCAAATGCACGGCATGGAACATGACATGCCATCTGGTGAACCAAAAAGCGCTGAATCAAGCATGGATCACAGCAATATGGACCATGGCAAGATGGTAGGCGGAGAAATCGTATGCCGACATGGCATAGGCGTGCTGTCACTTCCAGCCAGTGAGGGCGTTGGACATAACCATCAGCAGAATAGTGAACACTCTGATGAAGCTACAACAGCAGATGGTCATATGGAACATCAACATGACACTACGCAAGGAGAGTCTCATGAACACTAATCAATACGTTATGCAATATCGCACAATCGCTGCCTTAGTAAGTGCCAGCTTATTGTTAGGCGGATGCGCTACATTTTCTAAAGATGGTGGTTTTGGTAACGTGCAGCAAACCACGCAACAGCATATCAAGCAGGAAATTGTCTGGCCAAAGACTAAAGATGAACAAAGCAAAGTTAATGATCAAGTGAACGCTTTGCTTGAACACAAGCTGGATGTTGAATCTGCAGTTCAAATCGCTTTGCTCAACAATAAGCGATTGCAGGCCTCTTTTTATGAGCTAGGTATATCAGAAGCCGACCTTGTGCAAGCAGGCCGTTTGCCTAACCCACGCTTCTCTATGTTATACGCCAAGAACAATGGGGAATACAAGATTGAACAGGCATTCACTTTCAATATCTTTTCTTTGATTACCATGCCCAAAGCGGTTGAAATCGAAAAACGCCGTTTTGAACAGGTGAAAAAAGAAACAGCATTGGAAGCTCTGAAGCTAGCTAACCATACCCGTTTAGCCTACTTTGACGCGGTCGCCGCAACAGAGTTAGTAAGGTACAGCGAACAAGTTAGAGAAAGTGCTGAGGCAAGCGCTGAGCTTGCTAGACGTATGTATAAGGCGGGAAACTGGAATAAGCTGGAACAGGCCAGAGAGCAAAGTTTTTATGCGGATGCTGCACTAGATTATGCAAATGCTAAGAACAAACAGGTGAAAGCATACGAAGTACTCTCAAGATTGCTCAGTGTTTCTTCTAACCAACTCAACTTATTAGAACGCCTACCCGATTTACCAAAATCAGTGGAAGACTTACAGCCGTTTGAGAAAGCCGCCTTTGAAAATCGTCTGGATTTACAAGCGATGCGCTTGGAAACGGATGCTTTGGCCAAGCAGCTAGGGCTTACCAAAACCACGCGCTTTATCAATGTGCTTGAAATTGGTCCAGCACGAGTGCTTGAAGGTAGACGAGATGATCCATACAAAAAAGGTTTGGAGATAGGCTTTGAGATCCCACTTTTTGACTGGGGAACTGCAAGAGTAGCTAAAGCAGAAGCTATTTACATGCAGGCAGTTAATGAGACCGCCCAAGTTGCAATCAATGCTCAGTCTGAAATTCGTGAAGCATATAACACCTACCGTACTAACTACGATGTTACCAAGCATTTACGTGATGAAATCATACCGATACGCAAAAAAATCTTGAGTGAGAATCAGCTTCGCTACAACGGCATGCTCACCAGTCCGTTTGAACTGTTTGGAGATGCAAGAGCGCAGGTTGCCAGTGTTAAAAACTACATTGAAGCATTACGTGAATTTTGGGTGGCCGATAGCACATTGCAAATGACGCTCATTGGTACTTACCCTATGGAAGGAAAATAATGATGAATTTATCAAACTTAAATCGACGCGGCTTTTTTAAATTGGCTGGATTAGGATTGGCAGGCGTTGCTGCTTCCTCAGTCAGTAAAGTAGCCATGGCTACAATCCCTGAAATTGTGTCGGCAGAGGTTGCCAATACTCAAGCACCGCTACATCCAAATACTGGCAGACCCTATAACCCCGTAGTAACACTTAATGGTTGGAGCTTGCCATGGCGTATGAATAAAGGTGTGAAAGAATTTCATCTTGTGGCTGAACCCGTTGTACGTGAATTAGCGCCGGGTATGAAAGCGCATTTATGGGGCTATAACGGACAAAGTCCTGGCCCTACGATTGAAGTAGTTGAAGGAGATAAAGTCAGAATTTTTGTAACGAACCGTTTGCCAGAAATTACCAGTATTCACTGGCATGGTCAGCGATTACCAAATGGCATGGATGGCGTAAGCGGATTAAACCAGCCACCAATCCCACCAGGTAAGACCTTTATGTATGAATTTGAGGCAAAGCGTGCGGGCACATTTATGTACCATCCCCATGCTGACGAAATGCTGCAAATGGCAATGGGCATGATGGGCAGCTGGGTGACGCATCCAAAGAATCCAAAATTTATGCCGGTTGACCGAGATTTCGTATTTTTACTAAGCTCCTATGACATAGAACCTGGTAGCTATACCCCTCGTATAGCGGAAATGTTGAATTTTAACTTGTGGGCATTTAATAGCCGCGTTTTTCCAGGAATCGACTCTATTGTTGTTAGAAAGAACGATCGTGTACGTATTCGCGTGGGCAACCTCACTATGACCAATCACCCTATTCATTTACATGGACATGAATTTGAGGTGACAGGTACTGATGGTGGATGGGTTCCAGCTTCAGCTCGGTGGCCTGAAGTAACAACTGACATCGCTGTTGGGCAGATGCGCGCTATTGAATTTATTGCTAACGAGTCTGGTGATTGGGCATTTCATTGCCATAAAAGTCATCACACGATGAATGCGATGGGACATGATGTGCCAACATTAATAGGGGTAAAACAAAGCGATCTTTTGAAAAAAATTGGCAATCTAGTGCCTGAATATATGCCAATGGGTGAAACAGGGATGTCAGAAATGACAGACATGGCTGAGATGATGGATATGCCTTTACCTGAAAATACTCTACCGATGATGGCAGGTAAAGCCCAGTTCGGTGCAATTGAAATGGGAGGTATGTTTACCACTGTCAAAGTACGTGAAGGTTTGGCGCGTAATGACTACAAAGATCCTGGTTTTTATAAACATCCAAAAGGCACTGTGGCGCATGAGGTTGTAAATGATTTGCCACCTGTTAATCGAGCTAAACCGGCGAATGCGGATGACGGGATAGAAGTGACTGTTAGAAAACCCAGCGGTCATGCTGGGCATTAAGATGTTTGTATGAGTATCAGACTATGTCTCGATTTTTACCTTTGATTTTAAGTAAATAGTAGCAGTACATTAGGGGTGCTCCACGCAACACATACTTGAGAAAGGAATTCGGCCGACAAATTTCTAAATGACAGAGGCTGTCGGCCGAATTGAAAGTAATTTGATTTACTTACTGCTACGCAAGCGCAGGGCGTTCATGATTACCGAGACGGAACTAAGACTCATGGCTAATGCTGCAATAATGGGTGATAGCAAGTGGCCTGTGAAGGGGTATAAGAGCCCAGCTGCCAATGGTATCCCAAGGGCGTTATAGAAGAAGGCAAAGATTAGGTTTTGTCGCATATTCCGAACGGTCGCGACCGAAAGCTCTCGGGCACGTGCGATACCGCGCAAGTCGCCTTTCACCAGCGTGACATGGGCACTGTTCATGGCCACATCCGTTCCGGTGCCCATGGCAATTCCTATATTGGATTTGGCCAGTGCAGGGGCATCATTTATGCCATCTCCAGCCATTGCAACAATCTTGCCCTGTGCTTGAAATTTAGTAACGAGATCTAACTTATCTTGCGGCTTAACTTCACCATATATCTCATCGATTCCCAGCTTACTGGCCACAGATTTTGCGGTCGTCACTCCATCGCCAGTAGCCATCACTACTGTAAGACCAGTCTGCTTGAGCGAATCAAGTGCTTCTCGGGTGGTGGCCTTGATGGGGTCAGAAACAGCAATAAGGCCTAATAGTATCTTATCTGCGGACAGGTACATTACACTTGCTCCATTGCCACGCAGCTTTTCTGCCTCATTGGCTAGAATATGCCAGTCGACATTTTCCAACTCCATTAAAGCAGTATTACCTAAGGCGATGGATTTTCCTGCAAGCTTACCTCGCACACCAATCCCAGACGATGATTCGAACGTTTCAGGCTTATCCAAGATAATGTTGCGCTTGCGGGCTTCATCGACAATCGCTTGAGCTAATGGATGCTCACTTCCTTGATCGATACTAGCAGAAGTATGCAACACTTCCTCTTCGCTGAAGCCTGGGGCAGGAATAGCGCTGTCAAAAGCAGGTTTCCCTTCGGTTAGAGTCCCGGTCTTGTCGACGATTAAAATGTCAACCTTACGAAATCCTTCGATCGCTGCAGCGTCACGAAACAGAATGCCCTGAGTGGCTGCCCTCCCAGTTGCTGCCATGATTGACATAGGAGTGGCTAGGCCCAATGCACAAGGGCATGCAATAATAAGGACTGCAACTGCATTCACAAAGCCATATACCCAGCTTGGTTCAGGGCCGTAAAGTCCCCATCCCAGAAATGTCATTAGAGCGATTATTGCTACCACTGTGACAAAGTAACCTGCTACTACGTCAGCCAGTCGCTGCATAGGAGCTCGTGAACGCTGAGCCTGTGCCACCATTTGTACGATCTGCGAGAGCATGGTTTGTGAACCTACAACCTCTGCTTTCATGATCAAGCTTCCGCTTGTATTAACGGTTGCTCCGATGACCTTATCGCCTGGCCGTTTGGTTACTGGAATGGGCTCCCCAGTTAGCATTGATTCATCAAGTGCGCTTTCGCCTTCCATGACAACTCCATCTACTGGTACTTTTTCACCTGGGCGAATCCGCAGAGAATCACCAATATGAACGTGAGTTATCGGGATGTCCTCCTCAGAACCATCCTCTAGTAGGCGCCGTGCCGTTTTTGGAGATAAACCCAATAAAGATTTAATGGCAGCTGAAGTTTGGGAACGTGCTTTGAGTTCAAGGATCTGGCCCAACAGCGTCAAAGATACGATGACGGCGGCTGCTTCGAAATAGACACCGACCCGACCATCCTGTCTGAATGCTACTGGAAACCAATCTGGAACAAATGTTGCTGCAACGCTGAAGGCATATGCGGCTGCGACACCTAGCCCAATCAAAGTCCACATATTTGGTCTATGGTTGCGGATAGAATCTAGGCCTCGGGTAAAGAAAGGCCATCCGGCCCAGAGCACAACGGGAGAGCTCAGCGTCAATTCAATCCAGTTCTGGTATGGGAGCCCACCGTGGAAGAAGCGATGTCCCAGCATGGCCATTGCCGTAACAATTATTGTTATCGGTAGCGTCCACCAAAATCGCTGGCGGAAATCGACGAGCTCTGGATCCTCTTCTTCATTCAGTTCAGGGATTAAGGCTTCTAGGGTCATTCCGCAAATTGGACAATTACCGGGTAGGGTTTGACGAATCTCTGGATGCATCGGACAGGTATAAATCGTGCCGACTTGAGCATCCGTTATAGCGCCTGCTATTGCATTAGAAGTTTTTTGGTGGGAATAGCTATCTGGATCCTCCCGAAACTTGTCCATGCAATTGACGCTACAGAAGTGGTAGGTCTGACCAGCATGCTGAACTTCTTTCTGTGTGTCGCTGGCAACCTTCATGCCACACACTGGATCAGTAAATGGTTTTTCGGAAGTTGGATTAGAATCACTATTATGACCATGCTGGTGCTTATGTCCAAATTCATGGTTTGGATGATTGTCCCGTGTCTCTCTAATCATCTTGTTCTCCCAAAGTCATTCTATCTCTATTATAGCCGCAAGTTTCTGAGATTCAGATTAAACCCCATTGCAGAAGCAGAAATCGTCTGCGTAGTCCTTGTTACCTAAGACTGAACCCTCTCCTTCTATTTGATACTATTCACATGATTTACTTCGTTCTGCTTCAGGCATTATTTAGCCCAAAGAGCGGATGAAGTCCACTAAGGATGCTTTCTATCAGAGCGATTTAAATAAATGAAAACACGCCTCCGTCTTGAGTTCATAAAAAAGTTTGTCAAAGACGCAATTCCAGAATACCGCAATATGCTCTCTGAAATTGAGAAAGATGGTGGACATTTTCAAATGCCGCCTGAAATTAATCTCGTGATTGAGCGACTCAAAATAGAGAATTACCCAGAGTATTACCGAGATGAACCAAAGCTAACAAAATTGCTTATGTTGTCTTCCATGCCCGCAGAGCAGATCAACGCAATTTCAGAACAAATCGCTTTACTTGAAGGGGAAGAGAAGGTGATGGCTCAGGAGGAGTTTATTACCCATCTTGCCAATACCAGCATTGAGATATTGGAGACCATGCCAGCCACTAAAGACGAAGAGGCTGCTTCTGCAGAGTTGTTTAATAGTTTATCTCCTGAGGATCAGGAAGGGGCACTACTTCAGGCTCAGATTGCTCTCAGCGCATTCATCCCTATTTTTTATCAAGTTATGACCATAATGGTACACGGACGAAAACTGTCTGATTTGGTTCTTGCTGCTGAAGCTGGGGATGATGAAGCCTTTTGTTTGGCTGTTCAAATGGATAAGCGGATTATGGCTTTGCCATATTTTAGGGAGCGAAGAAATAAAGCTGAACTGAATCAAGAGACAGATTTCTTGAAGTCTTTGAACTATCGCCTCACCAATCCACTTCTACGTGGAAAGATTCGATATAAGATGCTGTGGCTTACATTTGCCGTTCTTGATATGAGTGGCTATTTAGACGGGTCACTCAAACTCAGAGAGATTCTTGATTTCTGTGAAAAAGTTGGAGTTGTAGGCGTTGATAACCCTATTCAGGATGAAAGCGCACTTGGTAAGCGTCTTCGTGAATATCGTCAGTTTCAAAAAATCAATCAAACGTCAAGGCACTGAAATTATTTTTTAGTGCCGTGACCCGTTGCCCTTTCATGCATAAATTTCTTATCCGTTGCGGAACGCATTTGCATGTCCGCCATGGATATGGAGTTTATGTATGTCTCAAGATGAAAGCTTACCGGTTGATGCTGTTCAGCATGAGCCGAACACCATAAGCGCTGCACCTGCCTCCGCCCGCGGCGCGCAACGGCGCGGCACGGACGGAGGCAGCGTCAGCGCCTCAGAGGGTACGCCGCCTAGTAACACAGTACCCTGTAATTACAATCATCAAACATTCAAAACTCTCAGGTATGGGGTGGACAGTCTTTATGTTTCATACCCTGGAGTGATTGCGGAAGACTGGGATAAAAAACTCGCTACGCTCAAAATACAAGCGCAGTCTGAAGATGAAACCTCACAGGCATTAGCCCAGGTTGTAATTGGTGCTCATGTCTTTGAAGTCAAAGATAAGGGCAAGGGGCGATTTTCATATGTGCTGGTCGATAACTGTTTTTATTTGCAGGCATCGAATGGCCGATCCAAGTCCTTGCCAATGGCATACGTGCAGATTTCCAGCGAGTATCTGGCGCATGTTGGTGTCGAGATGGCCGAGAAGTCGCTGCAGTTCATCGTCAATACGCTGGGGCTAGTCAAGGAGCCAGCCAATATCAGCCGTGTGGATTTGTTTGTCGATTTCTGCGCGGATTTGCCGATGGATTGTTTTGATCCTTTGCAGTCATGGATCACACGCACGCAAAGTATCGATATGCATTACCGCTTTAACCGATTCTCCGGTTGGAGTTTCGGCATGGGTGGTGAGATTGGCGCTCGCCTTTACGACAAAACGCTGGAAGTCGAAAAGAAGTCCAAGAAATTCTATCTGCACGAGCTCTGGCAGTCTGCCGGATGGGATGGTCAGTCTGTCGTTTGGCGCATGGAATTTGAGGCAAAACGTGCGGTATTAAGGCAACTGGGTATCCAAAAACTGCCGGATTTGCTGTCTCTGCAGACGGCGCTTTGGGTCTACTTGACTGAAGACTGGCTACGCTTGGCCATCCCTTCTGATACTGATGGCAACCAGACCCGCTGGCAAACTCATCCGTTATGGCATGACATTGGTCAAGTATTCCAACAAGGCCGTGAACAAGCCAAATTGAGACGATTCAGTCCTGCGCGGGTGCCTATGGATGAAAGCCTGTTCATCAATGGCATTGGCTCTCTTACTTCATTTATGGCGCGTGAGGGAATCGATGACTTGGGAGAGGGCATTGGTGAGTTTCTAAATCAGGCGCATGAGTTCCATGATCGACGGCTTGGTGTTCGAGGTTCCGGTCTGCAGGCTTATGTCGGGCGCAAAGTACGTTCCAAGAATCGCCGGTTCAATACGGTCAACAATCGATTAAACAATACTGACGATCAGGCGATCAACGACCAGCTTGCCAACGCCTACAAGAAAGCCTCCGGGGGTGAATGATGGAAACCCTCGATCTCAAACAAGCGGCTGCTTTTCTGAAAATGCATCCTGTGACGCTACAGGCCAAGGCCAGAGCCGGATTGATTCCTGCGGCCAAGCCGGGAAAGTGCTGGACGTTTATCAAGGATGACCTTGTCACATATTTGCGTTCGATTTACTCTAGTCATTGGCGAACGCTGCAAGGTGACAACATGGAGAATTCACTATGTCACTTTACAAGCGAAAAGACTCATCTGTCTGGTGGGTCAGATTTACCCACAAGGGTTGCCGAGTACAACGCAGCACTGGGACTTCAGACAAAGCGAAGGCACAAGAGTACGAAGCTAAGTTGATTAATACCTTGTGGGAGCAGGATCGGCTGGGTATCAAGCCGAAACGCCTCTGGAACGATGCGGTGGTTAGGTATGTGCAGGAAACTAAACATAAAGCTTCACAGGAAAGTGATCTTTATCATTTGCGTTGGCTGCACACCTATCTAAACGGTGTCGAGTTACAAGCCATCAACCGTGATTTTCTGGAGAAGATTCTCAAGGCGAAACAGGCTGAGGGGGTCGCCAATTCAACAGTCAATCGCGTGCTGGAAGTGGTGCGAGCACTGCTGAAAAAGGCTTGTAACGAATGGGAGTGGATAGACCGAGTGCCTTCGGTACGTATGTTGCCGGAACCTAAAAAGCGGGTGCGGTGGATCACGCGTAACGAGGCAGATCGGTTAATTGCAAGATTGCCGGAACACTTGGGCGATATGGTGCGCTTCAGTCTGGAAACAGGTTTGCGGCGCGGCAATGTCACTGGGTTGGAATGGTCGCAGGTGGATCTGACGCGCAGGATGGCGTGGATTCACCCCGATCAGGCTAAGGCAAGAAAGGCGATTCCGGTGCCACTCTCAACCGGGGCAATATTGGTACTGCGCAAGCAGATCGGCAAGCATGACCGTTTTGTATTTACCTACAAGGGCAAGCGTATTACTCAGGTCAATACGAAAACGTGGCGTAAATGTCTGGCCGAGGTGGGCATTACTGAATTCCGCTGGCATGATCTGAGGCACACTTGGGCAAGCTGGCATATTCAGGAAGGCACACCAATGCATGTGTTGCAGGAGTTGGGTGGGTGGTCAACGCCTGAGATGGTGCAGAAGTATGCGCACCTTTCTGCGGATCATCTGGCGCAATGGGTGGATCGTCGGCCTGTGCTGGCTGTTGCTGGGAGTGACTACGTTTCTGGCTACAGTAGATAGCACAAAGGGCTAGACCTTACGATCTAACCCTTTGATTTGTTTGGCGCGCCCGAAGAGATTCGAACTCCTGACCCCTTGGTTCGTAGCCAAGTACTCTATCCAGCTGAGCTACGGGCGCTTAAGAGAGCAGAATTATATGCTAAAACCGCAGTCTGGTGTATCAATATTATGGCGGAGAGCGAGGGATTCGAACCCTCGATACAGGTTTAAGCCCGTATGCTTCCTTAGCAGGGAAGTGCCTTCGACCACTCGGCCAGCTCTCCGCACGAGGGCGTAACAATACTCGAATACGCCTTAAAAATCAAACCAAATCAGTTGTTGATTTCTTCCAGTTCGAAAGCCTTGTGCAATACGCGGACTGCCAGTTCCATGTACTTTTCATCGATGACGACGGCGATTTTGATCTCGGAGGTGGAAATCATCTGAATGTTGATGCCTTCTTCGGCCAGAGTGCGGAACATCTGGCTGGCGACACCGACGTGCGAGCGCATGCCAACGCCGACAATGGAGACCTTGGCGATCTTGTCGTCTCCGGAGATCTCGCGGGCACCGACGTGCGCTTGTATGCTGCGCAGGATATTGAGTGCCTTGTTCAGTTCGTTCTTGTGTACGGTGAAGGTGAAGTCGGTAGTGCCGTCTGCGCCGGTGTTCTGGATGATGATGTCGACGTCGATATTGGCATCGGCGATCGGGCCCAGGATCTGATAGGCGATGCCGGGGCGGTCGGGGACACCGAGCACGGTGATTTTTGCCTCATCGCGGTTGAAAGCGATGCCGGAGATGACAGGTTGTTCCATGTTTTTTTCTTCCTCAAACGTGATGAGCGTGCCATCGCCTTCTTCCTCGAAGCTGGAGAGCACGCGTAACTTGACTTTGTATTTTCCGGCGAATTCGACCGAGCGGAGCTGCAGTACCTTGGAGCCTTGGCTGGCGAGCTCCAGCATTTCTTCGAAGGTGATGGATCGTAGCCTGCGGGCTTCCGGTACGATACGCGGGTCGGTAGTGTAGACGCCGTCGACATCGGTGTAGATCTGACATTCGTCGGCTTGCAGCGCAGCAGCCAAAGCGACGCCGGTGGTATCGGAACCGCCACGGCCGAGGGTGGTAATATTGCCTTGTTCATCCACACCCTGAAAGCCAGCAACGACGACAACATAGCCGGCGTTGAGATCCTTGCGGATGCGGTCGCCGTCGATTTTCAGGATGCGGGCCTTGTTGAAATGGCTGTCAGTGACGATGCGCACTTGTGAACCGGTGTAGCTCTTGGCCTTGATGCCGAGATCCATTAGCGCCATGGATGTGAGAGCGATGGTGACCTGTTCGCCCGTGGAAACCATGACGTCCAGCTCACGCGGATCAGGCGTGGCCATGATTTCCTTGGCCAGAGAGATCAGGCGGTTGGTTTCGCCCGACATTGCCGAGACCACGACCACCACTTGGTGGCCGAGCGCCTTGTAGCGCGCCACGCGACTTGCCAGCGCCTTGATGCGCTCGGGGTTGGCGACCGAAGTGCCGCCGTATTTTTGTACGATTAACGCCATAACAGTCCTTAAATTATCCAGCCACAGAGGGCACGGAGCTCACAGAGAAAACCGGGAAGAAATCGTGCCGCTCAGCATAAACCTTCAATTGCTTGTTGAGTTTTCCTCTGAGTTCTTTGTGTCTTCTGTCGCTTAAATCAAACTTTTTCCCTTACCCAATTCACTACGCTTGCCAATGCTGCCGGTAGTTTTCCAGCATCGGTGCCACCTGCCATTGCCATATCAGGCCGGCCACCACCCTTGCCGCCGACCTGCGTGGCGACATGGTTAACCAGTTCTCCTGCCTTGATTTTTTTGGTGGCATCCTGGCTGACCGCTGCCACCAGGCTGACCTTGTCGCCCTCGGTGACTGCCAGCACCAGCGCACAGCTGCCGAGCTTGTTCTTCAGCTTGTCGGCGACTTCGCGCAGGCCTTTGGCATCGACGCCTTCCAGCACTGTGGCCAGTACCTTGATGCCATTGATATCGACCGCTTCATTGGTGAGATCGTCACCCTTGGCAGATGCCAGTTTTCCCTTCAGTGCTGAGAGCTCGCGCTCCAGCTTGCGTACCTGGTCGATCAGTGCGTCCACGCGGCGCGGTGCTTCGGTCGGCAGCACTTTCAGGGTGCCGGCAATGTCGCCCAGTGCAGATTCCATGTTTTGCATGTAAGCCAATGCGTTGGAGCCAGTGACGGCTTCCACCCGGCGCACGCCCGCGGCGACGCCGCCTTCGGCGACGATGCTAAACAAGCCGATGTCACCGGTACGACTGACATGGGTGCCGCCGCACAGTTCGCGCGAGCTGCCGATATCCAGCACGCGTACCTTGTCACCGTATTTTTCGCCGAACAACATCATGGCGCCGGTTTTCTGGGCTTCTTCAATCGGCAGCACACGCGATTGGGTCGGCGTATTGGCGAGAATCTCGTCGTTGACCAGCTGTTCGACCCGTCGGATCTCGCTATCGGTCATCGGTGCGTTGTGTACGAAGTCGAAGCGGGTCTTGTCGCTGTCGACCAGCGAGCCTTTTTGCTGCACATGATCGCCCAGCACTTCGCGCAGGGCCTTATGCATTAAGTGGGTGGCCGAGTGGTTGCGCATGGTGCGCTGGCGCGCCTCCATGTTGACGCGGGCGCTGATGACATCGCCGACTTTCAGCGTGCCGGTCTTCAGCACGCCGTGATGGCCGAACACATCGGCCTGGATCTTCTGCGTGTCTTCCACCGCGAAAATGCCATCGCTGCCGCGCAGTTCGCCGCTGTCGCCGATCTGGCCGCCGGATTCGGCGTAGAACGGCGTGTCGTCCAACACGACCACGCCCTGTTCGCCTTCGCTCAACTGATCGACGCTGCTGCCGTCCTTGTAGAGTGCGAGCACGGTGCCATCGGTTTCCAGCGTTTCATATCCGTGAAAGGTGGTGGGTTGGCCGGTGTATTCCAGGTTGGCGGCCATCTTGAACTTGCCGGCGGCGCGCGCCTGTTCCTTTTGGTGCGTCATGGCGGCATCGAAGCCGGCGGCATCGACCGATACGTGACGCTCGCGGCAGATGTCGGCGGTGAGGTCGAGCGGGAAACCATAGGTGTCGTGCAGCTTGAATGCAGTCTCGCCGTCGAACACATTGTTGCCTTGATGTTTCATCTCGGCTAGTTCGGCTTCCAGAATCGCCATGCCGTGCTCGATAGTCTCGAAGAAGCGCTCTTCCTCCTGACGCAGTACGTCCATGACGCGCTGCCGGTTTTCGGCGAGGTCAGGATAGGCCTCGCCCATTTCGGCGACGAGGTCCGGCACCATCTTGTGGAAGAAGGCCTTGCGCACGCCCAGCTTGTAGCCGTGACGGATGGCGCGGCGGATGATGCGGCGCAGCACGTAGCCGCGGCCTTCGTTGCCGGGGATGACGCCGTCGGCAATCAGGAAGGAGCAGGCGCGGATGTGGTCGGCCAGCACCTTCAATGACGGACTATCCATGTCGCTGCATTTGGTCTCACGCGCCGCAGCCTTGATCAGGTTCTGGAACAGGTCGATTTCGTAGTTGGAATGCACACCCTGTAGCACGGCGGCGATGCGTTCCAGACCCATGCCGGTATCGACCGAAGGCTTGGGTAGTGGATGCATGAGGCCGGCTTCGTCGCGGTTGTACTGCATGAAGACGTTGTTCCAGATCTCGATGAAGCGGTCGCCATCTTCGTCCGGGGAGCCGGGAGGGCCGCCCGGAATATGGGCGCCGTGGTCGTAGAAGATCTCCGTGCACGGGCCACAGGGGCCGGTGTCGCCCATCATCCAGAAGTTGTCGGAGGCGTGGCGTGCGCCCTTGTTATCGCCGATGCGCACGATCTTGTTGGCAGGTAAGCCGATCTCTTGGTTCCAGATACCATAGGCTTCATCGTCTTCGGCATAGACCGTGACCATGAGCTTGTCCTTGGGGATTTTGAAGACGACGGTCAGTAGTTCCCAGGCGTAGGCAATGGCGTCGCGCTTGAAATAGTCGCCAAAACTGAAGTTACCCAGCATTTCAAAGAAGGTATGGTGACGTGCGGTATAGCCGACGTTTTCCAGGTCATTGTGCTTGCCGCCGGCGCGTACGCATTTCTGGCTGGAGGCGGCACGGGTGTAAGGGCGCTTGTCAAAGCCGAGAAAGACATCCTTGAACTGGTTCATGCCGGCATTGGTAAAGAGCAGAGTCGGGTCGCCGGCAGGTATCAGGGAGCTGGAGGCAACGACATGGTGGCCTTTGGAGGCGAAAAAATCCAGGAAAGCCTGGCGTATCTCTTTACTGCTCGGGTGACTCTTCATGTTGTCTTTCAACTGCATTATTTGCTTGAAATTGCTGCTTAAATTGTTGCTTTAAATCGTTTGGATCAATCTGTTTCATCAGGGTTGTCGTTCAGCACTTTCTTGATGATATCAAACCCGAATCCACGGCTTTGCAGAAACCTGGCTTGCTTGGCCCAGGCTTCGCGGTTTTTCGGCGCCTCGCCAAATTTCTTTTGCCAGACAGCGCGCGCATTGCTGAGCTCGTCGTCCTTCAGTTCGGCCACGGCTTTTTCGATCAGGTCTTCCGCTACGCCATGTTCGCGCAGTTCATGTGCCACACGCAAGCTGCCGAATCTGGATTTGCGTGCATGTACGATCTGCTCGGTATAGCGCTCTTCTGACAGCCAGCCGCGTTTCTGGAAATCCTCGATCAATGCCGGCAGATCATCGCCGTCTTCGACATAGCTGCTCAGCTTGCGCTCAAGCTCCTTGCGCGAGTGCTCGCGCCGGGCAAGATAGGCCAATGCTCTGGCCCTGAGCGAAATGACGGGCCTGGCGACGTCTGGCTTATTCGTCAGCTTCCTCTCCCGGCTCTACAGTCATTTTGGCATTGGCCAGCTTGGAATTTTCGCGGATTTTGGCGTCGATTTCGTTGGCGATTTCAGGGTGCTCGCGCAGGTACTCGCGCGCGTTGTCCTTGCCCTGGCCGATTTTCTCACCCTTGTAGCTGTACCAGGCGCCGGCTTTTTCGACCAGCTTGAGATTGGCGCCCATTTCAATGATTTCGCCTTCGCGCGAAATACCTTCGCCGTAGAGGATGTCGAATTCAGCCTGTTTGAATGGAGGTGCAACCTTGTTCTTGACGATCTTGACGCGGGTTTCGGAGCCGATGACTTCATCGCCCTTCTTGATAGCGCCGGTACGGCGGATATCCAGGCGGACAGAGGCGTAGAACTTCAGTGCGTTACCGCCGGTGGTGGTTTCCGGGTTGCCGAACATGACGCCGATCTTCATGCGGATCTGGTTGATGAAGATGACCATGGTGTTGGTGCGCTTGATGTTGCCGGTTAGCTTGCGTAATGCCTGGGACATCAATCTTGCTTGAAGACCCATGTGCGAGTCGCCCATTTCGCCTTCGATTTCGGCTTTGGGGACGAGTGCGGCAACGGAGTCGACAACGACAATGTCAACGGAGCCGGAGCGCACCAGCATGTCAGCGATTTCCAGAGCTTGTTCGCCAGTATCGGGCTGCGAGATCAGCAGGTCGGAGACGTTGACGCCGAGTTTTTGTGCGTATTGTGGGTCGAGTGCGTGTTCCGCGTCGATAAAGGCGGCAGTACCACCCAGTTTCTGCATCTGCGCAATGACGGACAGGGTCAGTGTGGTTTTGCCTGAAGACTCAGGGCCGTAAATCTCGATCACACGCCCACGCGGCAAACCACCGATGCCGAGTGCAATATCCAGACCGAGTGAGCCGGTAGAAACTGCCTGAATGTCGCCAGCCACGTCGGTGTCGCCCATACGCATGATGGAGCCTTTACCGAATTGTTTCTCAATCTGCGAGAGTGCAGCTGCCAGGGCTTTGCTTCTGTTCTCATCCATCTGGTTTGTCCTTTGTTTTTATGCACTTAATAAAGCGCACAATTATTTCATAAATCATGGGTTAAAGTAAGGCTCATCAGTCGTTCAAACAGCGTTTTTACCGACTCTTTTCGAACTGCTTCGCGGTCGCCATTGAATCGAAATGTATTGCACAATCTGAAGCCGTTCGTCATGGCCCAGGCGAAGCAGACAGTGCCGACCGGTTTTTCCTCAGATCCGCCATCAGGTCCGGCAATGCCGGTGACAGCGGCGGCGATATCGGTGTGGCGGTGTTTCAGTGCGCCAGTGGCCATTTCGAGTGCGGTCTGTTCACTAACTGCACCATATTGCTCCAGTGTGTAAGGGTTTACTGAAAGCATATCGACTTTGGCCTGATTGCTGTAGGTGACGAAGCTGGCATCGAACCAGGTCGAGCTACCGGCAATCGCCGTGACATACTGTGCAGCCATGCCGCCCGTGCAGGATTCCGCCAGTGCCAGTGTCCAGCCCTTCTGTTTCAGGGCTTGGCCCAGTGCCGCGCTCAATTTCAGTAAATTGTCATCCACCATTGCATAGCCTTGAGTGCAGCGATGGCATAGATCGCCGCGAGCAGATCGTCAAACATCACGCCAAAGCCACCTTTAAATTTGACATCACATTGACGAATCGGGAACGGTTTCCAGATATCGAACAAGCGAAACAACAGGAAGGCAGTCACCCACCATTGCCAGGCCAGTGGAGTGAACTCCAGCACCAGCAGCATGGCGACGATCTCGTCCCAGACGATGCTGCCGTGATCGGAAACGCCAAGACTACTGCCGGCGACGTCACACAGCGGAATGCCGAGCACGAATAGCACGGCAATGGTGGTGTAATGTACCAGTTCCGGCGCTTGCATGAGAATGGCGAACAAAGGCAGGGCGACCAGTGTGCCGAAAGTGCCGGGGGCAAACCTGCTCAGGCCGCTGCCAAAACCCAGTGCAAAGAAGTGTGCCGGCCGGCTGAAAAGAAAAGCCGGACCAGGCCAGGCTGGTTTGCTATGGTCTGAAGTGGTCAAAACCGCTTGCTCCTGTTTTGATGGGCTCGCCCTGACGGTCCTTGATGACCAGTCCGGGTTTGATGCTTGTTCTACCGATTCGGCTGAGCCGGATATCCATTTTTTGCGCTAACTGCATGAGTTCACCATGTGCCTCTGGTGCTGCGGTAAAGCATAGCTCATAGTCGTCACCGCCTGCCAGCAGCATGTTCAGGGCCGATGGATTGGGTAGATGCTGTTGCATTGTTGTCGAGCGTGGAATGTCCTCCAGACATAACTCGGCTCCGAGGCCAGAAGCATTCAGTATGTGGCCGAGATCGGCCAGCAGGCCATCGGAAATGTCGATGGCACTATGGGCGATATTGCGAAGTGCCAGCCCCAGCGCAACTCGGGGCTGAGGTTGCAGCAGAGCGGGCAGGGTCTGTGCCAGATCCTCATCGGTGAGTTGGTGCTTGCTCAACGAATGGTTAAGCGCCAGGGCAGCATCCCCCAAATTCCCCGATACCCAGATTTCATCGTCAATTTTCGCACCATCTCGCCTAAGGGCCTGACCTATGGGTACCTGCCCCATGATTTGTACGCTGATGCATAGCGGTCCGCGCGTAGTGTCGCCACCAATCAGGTCGACCTTGAATCTCTCGGCACAGGCAAAGAAGCCATCGGCAAAGGCCGCTACCCAGACTTCATCAGCAGTTGGCAGGGCCACTGCCAGGGTGGTCCATTTTGGCTCTGCTCCCATGGCGGCCATATCCGAGATGTTGACTGCCAGCGATTTCCAACCGAGCTGCCAGGGATTGGTATCGGCAAGGAAGTGAGTACCTGCTACCAGCATGTCGACCGAAATGGCAAGCTCATGGCCTTGATCTACCGTGAGCAGCGCAGCATCATCGCCAACGCCAAGACTGGTATGCGATGTCGGGCGTGTGAAATATTGCCGGATCAGATCGAATTCGGATGTCATCAGGTGTTTGGCTTAACAGCAGATTTGGGACGAAATGCTTTGACCACGGATTCGTCGGTTTCGATATAAGGCGCGCCTATCAAATCCAGGCAATAAGGTACGGCAGCAAAGATGCCCTGCACTTTGATCTGGCCTTGCGCGTCCTTCAGGCCTTCCAGCGTCTGCGCGATGGATTTCGGTTGGCCCGGCAGGTTGATGATCAGGCTCTGCTTGCGGACTACTGCGACCTGTCTGGACAGGATTGCGGTCGGCACGAAATTCAGGCTGACCTGGCGCATCTGCTCGCCGAAGCCCGGCATTTCCTTGTCAGCAACCGCCAAAGTGGCTTCTGGTGTAACGTCGCGCAGCGCTGGCCCGGTGCCGCCGGAGGTCAGCACCAGACTACAATGCTCGTGGTCGATGAGTTCGATCAATGTGGATTCGATACCCGCCTGCTCATCTGGAATCACGCGTATTACCGATTCCCACGGGGTAGTCAGTGTCTTGTCCAGCCATTCTTTCAGTGCGGGTATACCCTTATCCTCATAAATTCCTGCCGAAGCACGGTCACTGATGGAAACGAGGCCAATACGGATGTTTTGTCGTGTCATATGGATACTTTGGCGAAATTTCTTGTCAATTGAGTGGGAACAGTTCGAGGCTTAATCATATCATCTGCCGGGCGCATAGATTATTCGACTGCGCTAATGCAATCGGTACAGCCGTTCCTGACTATGACACCTGATAATCAATGAGGAAAAAATGCGCTCACTATCTACCGTACTGATTGCAGTTGGATTGCTGGGACTGAATATGCAAGCATATGCTGCCGATTCAGGTAACCCTTATGCGGATGCCTATAAGCCGCTGGAACTGCGGGCCAGGGTTCTACCGCCTGAAACCCAGGAACCGGAGATCTACAAGGGTTCGGATAACAGGGATGCAGATTACCAGCGCATGCTGGAAAAAGGTTTCGACCTGCTTGGCTATTCAAGTTTTGAGGCAGGCGACGTGCCTGCGGCGATGTTGATGGAGCAGGCAAAAGCGGTCAATGCACATCTGGTACTGGTGACTTCGCAGCGCAGTGGTGACGTGCCGGCCAGCATCAAGATCGACCAGTTGCGTAAAAAAGCCAGGGAGCAGAACACGGATACCGTCGAGCTTGATAGCATCGGCCAGTCGTCTGTGCGCTACACTTATCATGCCTCCTACTGGGTCAAGCTGGTGCCACCACTGATCGGGCTGCATGTAAGGCCGCCGGTCAAGGGTGCGAAAGAGCAGGGGCTGATTGTCGTGGCAGTGATCCACAACTCACCTGCCGAAAAGGCCTCCCTGCAGGAACTGGACATTATCCAACGTATAGGTGATGAAGTTCTGGAGTCACCACAAGCGCTGACCAAAGCGGCCCAGCGCTATGCAGGGCAAGCGGTTGAAGTGCTGTTCTTGCGGCATGGGGAAATCAACAAAACTACAATGACACTGAATCACGCATATTAAAGATAGTAGTAGAATGCACATCAGCCGTTGCATCTTGCCTTGTAGCGGCTGACAATCCCTGCGAATATTGCTTCAAGTGCAGCCAATCAAGAATAAAATCAGACCATAGATCACAAAATGACCTTAGAAAATGTCCTGCAGAAATATGTCGAGAAAAAGGACAGGGAGCCCCAGTTCCTGGCGGAGCTCATTGCGGAGATCCGTCCGCCCAGAATCAGCCAGATCGATCATGCGACCCATACATTGCAAGCACTTTGCTATGTACTCAACAACGATCCGGCAAAAGCCGAATTGCTGCGTAATGCCATTCTGAAGCTGTTGGTTGAGCACAAGCCGGTCTCACTCTTTGTTGATTCCGGCATACAGCCCAGCACTGGTTTTTTTTCCGAATTATGGCGTCGTCTAGGGCACAAATTACTGCCTGCTGCCCTCGACGAACAGTATCTGAAAGATGTGTTTGCGCAGCTTTTCCCCAAGGTTAAGGATGAGTTATGGGTGGCTGGTGTGCCGACCGAAGTCTGGGTACAGTTGATAGAGGCGCTGCATTTTGAGCTGGCAACACCCGAGCAGCTGGCCGGCTGTTTGGAGAACTTTCTTGATGCTGTGGAAGTGCTTTCTTACCGAATTTCCGCGCTAGGGCTGGAGCCCGAGTTGCTGCGTAATCGCCCTGAACTGGAAGATCACGAATCCCCGTTCATTATGCAGAATATCGAACTGCGCGAATTCCTTTCCTCGCCTGACCAGGCTGGAGATGTTGCACAGATTCTGGTCATGCTGGATCAGTGCTGCAATGTGGTTACCAAGATTCGCAATAGCAGCTCGCAAAATGGCACCAGTATTGATCTGACCTTCCTGTTGCAGCGAATTTCGCAACAGATCAGACGGCTTGAATCCATGTTGCAGATTGTGGTGAGCCTGCGTGCTGGAGAGCAGGCGAATGCGGCTTACGGGGAACTGTTCAAAACCCTGGTGCGCGGCGAGTGCCACAAGAACAATGTCGGCCAGCACTTGCAGGAGAACATGGAGTTGCTGGCCTTGCGTGTGACGGAAAATGCCAGCCGAACGGGCGAACATTATATTACCGAGACGCGCAGCGAATACTTTACCCTGATGCGCTCAGCCATGGGCGCCGGCCTGATTGTCGCCGTGATGGCCATGATTAAAATTCTCACAGTAAACCAGCAGCACGCGCCACTGACTGAAGCCATCCTGATCAGTCTGAATTATGGCTTGGGCTTCGTGCTGATACATATCCTGCATTTTACGGTAGCGACCAAACAGCCGGCCATGACAGCTGCGGCGATTGCGGCAAGTATTGATGCCAGTGACGGCAAAAGCCGAGAGATGAATAATCTGGTCAGTATCATCGCGCAGACGGTCCGTAGCCAGGCGATTGCGATCATCGGCAACGTCTCGCTGGCGGTGCCTACTGCGATGCTGATTGCAGCAGCATTCTATTTTTTTGCTGGGGAGCATTTTGTCTCGGTCGACAAGGCGCAGCACTTGATGGCAGATATCGATCCCTTGCACAGTGGTGCGCTGTTTTATGCAGGGATCGCCGGTGTCTGTCTGTTTCTTTCTGGCCTGATTGCGGGTTATCACGATAACCTGGCGGTTTACAACAAGATTCCACAGCGGCTCCGTGCACTACGCTGGCTGCAATTGGTGCTTGGTGAGGAGAGGCTGGACAAGGTGGCTCATTATGTCGAGAATAATCTGGGTGCGCTTGCCGGAAATTTCTATTTCGGCTGTCTGCTCGGCGGGATGGCGGCTGTCGGTGTGCTGCTCGGCTTGCCGGTCGACATCCGCCACATCGCCTTTTCATCCGCTTTTGTCGGTTTTTCTTTCGTCGGGCTGGAGTTCGATATTACTCTTGGCGCAGCACTTTATGCCGCGGTCGCCATACTGCTGATTGGCACGATGAACTTGTTGGTGAGTTTTGGTCTGGCGCTATATGTTGCCATGAAGTCACGCAAGGTGGGTTTTGTGCAGTGGCGACGTCTTGGTGTTGCCCTGGCAAAACGGTTTTATCGACATCCGAGGGAGTTCTTTATGCCACCCAAGGCTCAGCCGCTTGCTGTATCAGCCCCGGACGAGGACAAGCCGCATTAATCTTGAGGTGTGTAGTCTGCAGATTCAGCGGATTGCTTGTCTGTTTCGACGATATCGCGCAACAGCTTGAACAATTCGCGACTGCTCTTGGGTGGCTTGCTGGCAGTTATCTCGCGTTTGTGATTGCGTATCAGCGTACGAATTTGCTGGCTGTCGGCCTGCGGATGATTCCGCAGGAATTCTGAAAGACTGCTTTCGTCTTCGAGTAATCTACTGCGCAGGAGTTCGAGCTGATGGAAATGCGCGCTCTCTTCCGTGTGCTTACCTTCCCAGCGTTTGAGCTGGTCGATGATGGGCGCGGTCTCCACTTCACGCATCAGGCTGCCCAGGTACTGGTGCTGACGACGCAGGGCGCCGTTCGAGGTGATGCGTTTCGCCTCCTTGACAGCATCCAGTAGTCTTTCCGGCAAATTCAGCTTGGCCAGTTTGTCGCTGGGCAGTCTGGTGAGTTTGACGCCCAAGTCCTGCAAGGCATCCATTTCGGCCTTGCGTCTGGTTTTGCTGATGGGTTCTAGAGATTCTTCTGACATGCTGGCGATGCTGAGTTGAGTGGTGATGTATGATAACAGCTTTTGCCTTTGCCATTTCAGAGGCTGATTCTGACAGTGTTTATATATTTTTAACGGTATTTTTCTGAGTATTTATCCATGAGTGAACCCCGCTTTAGCTATTCCCTGGAACAGTTGCAGGAAATGAGTGTACGCGTACTCAAACTGGCCAAGGCGGCCGGTGCAAGTGCCGCCGATACCGACATCAGCCTTGGTATCGGACAGAATGTAAGTGTGCGCATGGGCGAAACGGAGACCATTGAATATAACCGCGACAAAGGGGTTTCGGTCACGGTCTATTTTGGTCAGCAGCGCGGCAATGCCAGCACTTCCGACCTGTCGGAAAAAGCCTTGACTGATACTGTGGCAGCCGCCTGTAATATTGCCCGTTATACTGCACAGGATCCATTCTGCGGATTGGCTGACGCCAGCCTGATGGCAAGCGTGTTTCCTGGACTGGATCTGTATCATCCATGGGATATCTCGGTAGAAGAGGCGATCGATATTGCCAAGCGTTGCGAAGCGGCAGCGCAAGGCGTTGATGCCCGTATCACCAAGTCCGAGGGTGCCAGCGTCTCCAATTCCGCAAGCCTGTCGGTTTATGCCAACAGCCATGGATTTTCTGCCGGTTATCAGACCTCCAGACATGGCATCAGCGCTTCCGTGATTGCGGAAGAAGGCGAAAGCATGCAGCGCGATTACTGGTACAGCACAGCCCGTGCTGCCGACGACCTTGATACCCCGGAGCATGTCGGTCGCCTGGCTGGTGAGCGTACCGTCAGACGTCTGGGTTGCCGACGGGTCAAGACGGCGCAAGTGCCGGTACTGTTCGAGGCGCCGCTGGCCTCTGGCCTGATCTCCAGCCTAGTTGGTGCTATATCCGGTGGCAGCCTTTACCGAAAGTCCTCATTTTTATTAGACAGTCTCGGCAAGCAGGTGCTTGCCCCGATCATTGATATTGATGAGCAGCCGCATCTGCTCAGGGGCCTGGCCAGTAGTGCCTTTGATGCTGAAGGCGTAGCGACAAAACCACGGAGGCTGGTGGAAAAAGGCATGTTGCAAGGATATGTGCTTTCCAGCTATTCAGCACGCAAACTGGGCATGGTGACAACGGGCAATGCTGGCGGCAACCACAATTTGATTGTGCAGCATGCTCAGGGCGTGGAGCATCAGTTGAGTTTTGAACAACTGCTGAAAACCATGGGCACAGGTTTGCTGGTGACAGAACTGCTCGGCCATGGCCTCAATATGGTGACCGGCGATTACTCACGCGGCGCTGCCGGCTTCTGGGTAGAGAACGGGTTGATTGCCTATCCGGTGGAGGAGATCACCATTGCCGGCAATATGAAAAACATGCTGAATCAGATTGTGGCATTGGGCAACGATGTGCTGGTGCAAGGCTCCAAGCAGGTGGGTTCGATTCTGATTGAGCATATGACGGTCGCTGGTAGCTAACCGTTACTGGAAATAGCCCGATCAGGAAAATCAATAGCTTCCAAGCCAATAAAAAGCCCTGTTTAACAGGGCTTTTTATTGGCTTGGAAGCTGATGCGCTTACTCTGAATACTCTTCTTCTTCCAGCGCTGGCACATTGCCATCATGAATCTGGCTCTGGCGACGCTGGGAGTAGGCATCACGCATGAAAGCATATGGATCGAGTGCGGCTTCGTCCAGCAGATCACTGCCCGGTAGCAGTTGCGCGCGCTTATCCAGGAATTTGAGGGCATATGCACTGTTTCTGGTTGCGGGGTCATCTACATAGCCAAGCGGATCGAATGCCATGCTATCGACCACCAAGCCTGTGGTATCACGGATGTTTGATGGGCCGAGGAAAGGTAGGACGATGTAGGGACCGCTACCTACGCCCCAGTGTCCCAGCGTCTGACCGAAGTCTTCCTTGCGTTGTTCAATGCCATCCATAGAGGCCACATCAACCAGACCGGCAATACCGAATGTGGTATTGATGACGAAACGGCCAGCGCCTTCAGCTGCCTTGTCAAACTTGAACTGCAGAATATCGTTAATGACAGAAACGAAAGTACTCAGATTGCCAAAGAAATTATTGACGCCACTGCGCACAGGGCTTGGTAATACAGCCTTATAGGCGCCGGCAACCGGTTTGATGACAGCTTTGTCTGCAACATCGTTGAACTTGTAGATACCGCGATTGATACCCTCAAGCGGATCATTGTTGGCAGTTGACGCACACCCCGAAAGCATCAGTGCGAACAAAATTGTGACCAGCAAGTATTTGGATTGAGCCTGCATTCAATATCCTGTTATCTTTTATTATTGCCAATATATTACATAAATAAGGCTTTGATTAAAGCGCACTTTAACCGAGAGGCAAGCCCTTGTCCACTACTTCTGCCATAGCTTTCAGGCTGTGACGTATATCAGTCCAGGCCGGGGCGTGCATTTTTGTAGAGAGCCAGAGCCAGTGTGCGTTGTATGGCATGATCGATTATCGGACACGGGTAGTCTGAGCCTATGGCTAACCCAAGTTCCTTCTGGCGTTCGGCCGGTATTAGCCAGGGCGCGTGAATTTCTTTGTGATTGCAGGGGCTCAGTTCCGGTACATATTTGCGGATGAATTTTCCTTCCGCATCGAATTTTTCTGATTGAGTGATCGGGTTGAAAATGCGAAACCAGGGTTGTGCATCACAGCCAGTCGAAGCAGCCCACTGCCAGCCGCCATTATTGGCGCTGAGGTCGAAATCGATGAGTTTTTCGGCAAAGTAGCGCTCACCCCAACGCCAGTCAATCAGCAGGTCTTTCACCAGAAAGCTGGCGCTAACCATGCGCAAACGATTATGCATCCAGCCGGTCTGGTTGAGCTGACGCATCGCCGCATCCACCAGTGGATAGCCGGTGCGGCCCTCGTGCCATGCCTGGAACAGTGTATTGTCATTGGGAAATGGCAGCGCATCGAATTCGACTTTAAAGGCGCGGCCAGCGGCAACTTGGGGATGGTGATGCAATACCTGAAAATAGAAGTCGCGCCAGACCAGTTCGTTCAGCCAGGTTTCTGCACCTGCACCGCCTGTTTGCCAAGCTGTGCGAGCCAGATAGCGGATGGAAATAGTGCCAAAGCGCAAATGCACGGAAAGATAGGAAGGTCCTTTGACCGCAGGAAAGTCGCGCACAGATTTGTACAGATTCATACGTTTTGTAAAGTCGCCAAAAAGCTGTCTGGCGCCGGACATGCCGGTCGGCAATTTCATGGCGCAGAGATTGGTGCGTTCAAAGCCCATGGATTCCAAAGTCGGCAGCCCCGTGGCTGTGGTTCTGGCCAAGTGCTCTGCATAGTGATCGACCGGGTAGGGCTGCAGGTAAAAGTCATTGAGCTTTTTCAGCCATGCGTTCTTGTATGGCGTGAATACGCTAAAAGGCTTGTCAGCCTGCGTCAACACCTCATCTTGCTCAAAGATGACCTGATCCTTGAAATCGTGAAATTCAATGCCTGAACTAGCCAATATACTGGCAACCAGGGCATCGCGCCTTTTTGCATCGGGTTCATAGTCGAGATTAACGTAAACGGCAGTGGCTTCCAGCTCTTTTGCCAGTTGGGGGATTTCTCTGGTGGCTGAGCCATAGCGTACAATCAGGTCACCGCCTTGCTGTTGCAGCGCCTGTTTCAGTTCGCGTACGCTCTCCCAGATGAATTCGACGCGCCGGTCGGCCCGGTCCTTCAGTTTGTCGAGAATGTCACTATCAAAAATGAATGCGCAATAGACTTCTTGCGAGGATTTCAGTGCCTGATAGAGGGCGGCATGATCGTGATCGCGTAAATCACGACGGAACCAAACCAGTGTGCGGTGAATTGGGGCGGACATTGAAAAGGAGTGGTGAATTTAAACTCCGATGATACGTAAGTCCGTTACATGTGGCTATCTTAATGTTGGTGCTGGCGCACTGACCGAGGCCTGCACCGGCTTTGAGTGATGATTGGCACTTAGTGTGCCGGCATTTGGAGTGGGGTTATTCGCGGTGATAGGGGTGGTTCTGGATGACTGTCCAGCCACGATAAAGCTGCTCGGCCAGCACGACACGCACCATGCCGTGCGGCATGGTCAGTTTGGAAAGGCTCCAGAGCCAATCGGCCTTTTTTTTGAGAGCGGCATGCAGACCATCGGCACCGCCGATGACCAGGGCGATATCGCGTCCGCTGGAAAGCCAGTTCTCCATGCGTTGTGCCAGTTGCGTGGTCGTGACTTCCTGACCGTGCTCATCCAGAACAATCAGCAGATCTTTACCGGCTGCCTCAAGGATCCTGATGGCTTCTGCTTCCTGTACGGCTTCTAAACCTTTACCGGCCGCGCGTTTGTCTGGCCTGACTTCGATGATCTCGACGCTGGCCTCACGCGGCATGCGCTTCACATATTCGGCGCAGGCCTTTTCCACCCAATCCGGCATCTTGTGACCGACTGAGAGTATCCGTAATTTCAAGGCGGGAAATGGTGGAGCAGAAGTTTAGGCGGCGGATTTCTTGCTGGCGCTACGGCGGGTCTCAGTCTCGCCCCATAGTTGCTCAAGGTTGTAGTAGGCGCGTGCACTAGGGATCATGATATGCACAACAATCTCACCCAGATCAACCAGAACCCACTCGCCGTCCTTCTCGCCTTCGGTGCCGCGCAGGTCGGCGCCTTTTTCTTTCAGTTTTTTGCGGACGTTGTCGGCAATCGACTTGGCCTGGCGTGTGGAATTGGCGCTGGCGACGATCATGTAGGAAGTCATGGAGGTCAGCTTATGTACGTCCATGACGGCGATGTCGAAAGCTTTGATGTCTTCCAACGCGTCAATGACGGCCAGCTTCATTTCTTCAAGATTGAGCATTAAATTGGAGTCTGCTTTCAGGCGGCCTGGTTGGATGCTTGTACGGGGATAGCGTTACGTTGATCCCTGATGCGGTTGTCGCTGTCGACGTAGACCAGTTGTGGCTTGAATTTCTCAAGCTCGATTTCGTTGTAGCTGGCGTAGGTAGCGATGATCAAGAGGTCGTTCGGGCTGGCCTTGCGGGCAGCAGCGCCGTTGACCGAGATGGTGCCCGAGTTGCGCTCGGCACGAATCGCGTATGTGGTGAATCTTTCGCCATTATTGATGTTGTAGATATCGATCTGCTGAAACTCGCGGATGTCCGCAGCTTCCAGCAAGGCCTCATCGATGGCGCAGGAGCCCTCATAGTCCAGCTTCGAATGCGTCACGCGCACACGGTGCAACTTGGATTTGAGCATAGTTCTTTGCATGGACTACCTTGCTGATTTCAAAGGATGCTTATTATAGTCAGTTCGGGGCTTTGGTGCAAAATTGCGATGTGGAAAATGCCTGGTTGGTTCGTGCTTGTTCCATTCACAGAGCACAGGCTCAAGCTGGCAGGGCGAAGCCGCGATTACGCCTTGTTGTGTGTGGCGGCCTGACGCAATATATTCAAACTGGCTTCGGCCGGCCTGTTCGGGATGCTCCATGAATGTTCAACCATGAGTGCCCAGTCATTGTCTGCGTCCATTTGCCGGCTCGCGACCAACCAGACGTCGAGCGGCTTCAGTTCAGACTGAATTCGAGGTTGTCGATGAGGCGGGTCTTGCCCAGTCTGGCTGCGGCCAGTACCACCAACTGGCGGCCGGTCTTGTCGGCGGGCCGCAACGTTTGCGCGGAGCGAATCGAAATATAGTCGACAACCCAGCCGAGTTGGGTCAGGTATTGCGTGGTTTGTGCTTCGATCGCGGCAAAATCCTGCTCACCTTTCCTTGCAGCTTCGACCACCAGGCGCAACGCACGCTGCAGCCGTGGTGCTTCCAGACGCTGAGCAGCTGACAAGTAGCCGTTGCGCGAGCTCATGGCCAGTCCATCTTCATCTCGCTTGGTCTCGACGCCGATAATCGCTATCGGCAGATTCAACTGCTTCACCAGTTCGCGAATGATGAATAACTGCTGGAAATCTTTCTTGCCGAATACCGCCGCCTGCGGCTGCACCACGTTGAACAGTTTAAGGACAACGGTGGCTACGGCAGCGAAATGGCCCGGCCGCACAGCACCGCAGAGTTCATTGGCGATAGGCGGGGGGCTGACTGTGATGGTCTGTTTTGTCGGATACACTTCTGCCTCGCTCGGCGCGAACAGGACGTCTACACTGGTTGCTTGCAGCTTTTCGCAATCGGCTTCCAATGTGCGCGGATAACTGGCGAGGTCTTCATTGGCACCGAACTGCAGCGGGTTGACGAAAATGCTGACCACTACACACTGGCCGTGCTGTTTGGCAATCTCGACCAACTGCAGATGGCCGGCATGCAGGTTGCCCATGGTGGGTACGAAGGCGATGGCGCTTTCTTTTGCCAGTCGCTGTCGTAAACCGTCAATCGTGGTGATAATTTCCATGAGGGCTGTGATCAGTAGCTGTGTTCTGTGGTTGGGAAACTGCCGTTTTTGACAGCCTGGACGTAGGCGGCGACTGCAGACTGGATGCTGTCCGCGCCCTGCATGAAGTTGCGCGAGAATTTTGGCGATTTGCCGGCATAGATGCCGAGCATGTCCTGCAGCACCAGCACTTGGCCGTCGCAATCCGGACCGGCGCCGATACCAATGGTCGGAATACGGATAGCGGCGCTGACTTCCTGTGCCAGTTTTGCCGGTACCATTTCCAGTACCAGAAGGCCGGCACCGGCGTCTGCCAGCACTTTCGCATCGGCGAGCAGTTGTGCGGCAGTGGCATCGTCCCGGCCTTGCACGCGATAGCCCCCAAGCTGATGCACCGACTGCGGAGTCAAGCCGAGATGGCCGCAGACCGGGATGCCGCGCTGGGTCAAAAAGCGTACGGTGTCGGCCATCACTGCGCCACCTTCCAGTTTCACCATCTGTGCGCCGCTCGCTATCAGACGGGTGGCGTTGCGTAGCGCCTGTTCCGGGTTCTGTTGATAGCTACCGAAGGGCATGTCGGAGACGATATAGGCCTGTTTGCTGCCTCGGGCGACGCAACGTGTGTGGTACTGCATGTCATGCAAGGTGACCGCCAGCGTGCTGTTGGCACCCTGTAGTACCATGCCGAGCGAATCACCCACCAATAGCACTTCCACACCAGCATTTTCCAGTAGCGTGGCAAAGCTGGCGTCATAGCAGGTCAGCACGGCAATCTTTTCGCCTTGCTGTTTCATTTGCTGTAGCTTGACCAGATTCATAAGCGCTTACGCTTTCTGTTATTCGAAATTCGGGTTGAAAAACTCGCGGCGGCTGCAAATCTGTAGCGTGCGTTCAATCAATACATCGAGTGATGCATCATCCGCGGCGATATTGAGTTTTTCATTGTTGACAATAAGAATGGGTGAGGCGTCGTATTGGTGAAAGAACTCGCTGTAGGCTTCAGCCAGTCTGGCCAGATATTCGCGTGGAATCTCTTGCTCGTAGTTGATGTTACGCTGGGCGATGCGTTCCTGCAGTGCATCGACCGGCGTTTGCAGGTAGATGACCAGATCTGGCGATGAGGCTTTAAGTTGTAGATGCTGGTAGATCTGGCGGTAGAGTGCGAACTCTTCATCATCCAGGTTCAGTCTGGCAAAGATCGGGTCTTTTTCCAGAAAGAAATCGGCGATGGTGGCGGAGGCGAACATGTCGCGCTGAGTCAGGTCGCCCAGCTGACCGGCGCGTTGAAACAGAAAGAACAACTGGGTCGGCAAGGCATAGCGCTGCACGTCCTGATAGAAACGTGGCAGGAAAGGATTGGCCTCGGCGTTTTCCAGTAGCAGGGTCGCCGAATAGCGGTCAGCCAGCTTGCGCGCAAGTGTGGTTTTGCCGCTACCGATCGGGCCTTCGATGACGATATGCGGATATTTGTCGGTTAAATCGGTCTTGATGATAGTCATTACAGGATACTCATAGCCTGATTGCGCCACACCTCATGCGATTACTCTTGTCACGCCCTGATCCGGGCAGGTCGCAGCGAGTTCTGCCACGGTCTGGTTGGCCAGTTCCGGCTCAGGGATGACCAGGTCCGGCGCGATTTCCGCTAATGGTAACAGTACAAAGCCGCGCATGTGCATTCTCGGGTGCGGGATAACCAGATCGGCGGTTTGCATGCGCAAATCATTGTACAGCAGCAGGTCCAGATCCAGCGGCCGTGGCGCATTGGGAAAAGGTCGTAGCCGGCCATGCAGATTCTCGATTGCCAGCAGGTAGCGCAGCAGCTTTTCCGGGTCCAGTCTGGTTTTCAGTTCAACTACGGCATTGATGAAGTCTGGCTGATCCTCATAACCCACAGGGGCGGTACGGTAAAGCGAGGATCTTTTGACTACCTCGGTGTTGGGCATGGCATCCAGCTCATCAAATGCCTTGAGTATTTGATGCGCTGGGGAATGGAGATTGCTGCCCAGGGCAATGTAGGCACGGCTCATGATGCCTGTCCGGATGAAGTCTGGTTGTCACCTGCCGGTTTGGTGCGTTTGCGGCGACGGCGTTTCTTCGGCTGTGTGTCCGGTAGCAGCATGGCAGCACGCGCCTCACCATCGGCATGAGCAAAGTCCGTCCACCACTGGCCGAGCTCAGCCGGTGCTTCGCCGGATTCGCAGCGCAACAGCAAGAAATCATAAGCCGCACGGAAGCGCGGATGCTCGATCAGGGAATAGGGTCGCTTGCCGCCACGCTGTTCGAAGCGTGGCTGCATGCCCCAGATCTCGCGCATGGTGCTGCTATAGCGTTTATGGATTGCGAGCTTCTCGGCCTGGATGTCGCAGACTTCCGCCATTGCCATGTGCAGGGCGGGAATCGGTCGCTGGCCTTCTGCCTGAATACGGTTCCAGGCGGTCAGCACCTCATGCCAGAGCAGGGTGGCGAACAGGAAACCGGGGGAAACCGGTTTTTCTGTCAGTACGCGCTCATCGGTGTTTTTCAGTGCGAGATTGACGAAACGTTCGCCTACCGGCTGCTCCACAACCACATCAAGCAGCGGCAACAGGCCGTGATGCAGGCCGTGTTTGCGCAGCTTGCGTGCACTTTCTATCGCGTGGCCGGAAAGGAACAGCTTGAGCATCTCATCAAACAGACGCGACTCCGGCACGTCTTTTAGCAGATCGGCCAGCGCCGGGATCGGCGCTGCGGTGACTTTGTCCAGCGTGAGGCCGAGTTTGGCCGAGAGGCGCACTGCCCGCAGCATGCGCACTGGATCTTCGCGGTAGCGGGTGGCGGGGTCGCCAATGATGCGTAGCACGCCAGCCTTGATGTCGGCGACGCCATTGTGAAAGTCCAGTACCACCTCGGTGGCCGGGTCGTAATACAGCGCATTAGCGGTGAAATCGCGACGGATGGCATCTTCTTCCTGATTGCCGAACACGTTGTCGCGCAGAATGCGGCCGCTCTCGGCAGTCCTGGCATGGTCGCTTTCAGCCAGGTGACTGCCACGGAAAGTCGATACCTCAATCGTATCGCTACCAAACATGACATGCACCAGGCGGAAGCGGCGGCCGATGATGCGGGAGCGGCGGAATATGCGGTTAACCTGCTCCGGTGTGGCGTTGGTGGCCACGTCGAAATCCTTGGGGCGATGCTTCAGCAGCAGGTCGCGTACGGCGCCGCCTACCACATAAGCTTCAAAACCTGCTTTCTGCAAACCTTCAGTGGTTTTGATTGCGGCAGCGCTGAGTAAATTGTGGTCAATGCCATGGGTGCTGCGAGGGATTATTTTCGCGTTTTCGTGGGGGTTGCCAGCCGGCTTTTTGCCGGATTTTTTTTTGCCGGGACTGAATACCCGTTGCAACAATTTTTTGATCATCAGTAGTAAGGCCTGAATCCGTTCAGCTAAGTAGCCGGATTATAACGTAAAGCCGGTGCTTCGGCTTTACGTTATGCCGTCCTTGTAACGACGACAGGTGGCCTGTGCCGGAAACGCCCGGCCAGCAAACGAAAATGACGCCGCATGAGTATTATCATGGTGGCGCAGGGTCTGGCTCAGTTTTTATTCTGCCATAGCACATCCGGGCAGCCAGCATCTTTGTTGAGAATACGGCACATGACGAACAGCAGGTCGGAAAGCCGATTCAGATACTGCAGCGAAGCCGGCGTCACGGTTTCTTCTCGGCTGAGACGGGTGAGCTGACGTTCGGCACGACGGCAGACGGTACGCGCCAGATGACAGTAAGCAGCCGCGCGCGTGCCGCCGGGCAGGATGAATTCCTTCAATGGTTCGAGTTGTTCGTTCAATTGGTCCAGCGTTTCTTCCAGCACGGTGATGCGCTCGCCCTTGACTATGGCGTGGCCGGGAATGCAGATCTCGCCGCCGAGGTCGAACAGATCGTGCTGCACGCGGGTCAATGTGTCTTGCAGGCTGGAGGGAAGCGGCTCGGCCAGCAGGATACCGATGACGGCATTCAGTTCATCGACGTCGCCCATGGCTTCCACGCGTAGGCTGTCCTTGTTGGTGCGGCTGCCGTCGCCAAGGCCGGTGGTACCATCGTCGCCGGTACGTGTGTAAATCTTGCTGAGTCTGTTGGCCATGATGATCCTTTAATAATGTCTGTTATTTTATAGAGTAGCTGGCATCAAGACCATGACATCCGGGGCGCAGTTCAGCTAAACTCATGATCAATCTGAATCTTCCGGCAAAGTCATTTCTCTGTGACCAAAAATGCGTCAACCTTGCTTAAAACTGCTCCCATAGGCGTCTTTGATTCCGGCGTTGGCGGTGTCTCGGTGTTGAAGCACATCCGGCAGTTATTGCCGTATGAAGATTTGCTCTACTGTGCGGATTCCAGGCATGCGCCATACGGCAACAAATCCCCTGAATTCATTCGTGAGCGCTCGCATTTTCTGGCCCGGTATTTAATCGGACAGGGCGCCAAAGCCATTGTCGTGGCTTGCAATACAGCGACAGCGGCGGCGATCGCGAGCCTGCGAGAGCATTTCAGCCTGCCCATTATCGGCATGGAACCGGCGGTTAAACCAGCTGCAGCTGCGACTAAAACGGGGGTGATTGGAGTGCTGGCCACGATAGGTACATTAAAAAGCGCACAGTTCGCAGCGTTGCTGGAAAGTTATGGCAAGGATGTGCAGGTGGTGACCCAGGCTTGTCCCGGGCTGGTGGAGTGTGTGGAGCGTGGCGAGCTCGATAGCCCTGCTACCAGAACATTACTTGCCCGGTATCTGCGGCCACTATTGGCTGCGGGCGCCGATACCATTGTACTGGGTTGTACGCATTACCCGTTTTTGCGACAGGCTGTTGTCCAACAATTACCGCCTGCAATCATCTTGATCGATACGGGCGAGGCGGTAGCGAGGCAGGTGCAAAGACGTTTGCAGGAAACCGGATTGTTGAATGATGCTGCAGGAGAGCCGAAAACCAGTTTCTGGATCAATCGGGTGACTGATGCAGAATTTGAGCAGACTGCGAAAGTGATAGCGATGCTCTGGGGTTCAATGCAACGGGATGCCGTGCCATGGGAGGGTAGTGGGGCAAGCGACTTTTGCCGCCTGCCAGAAAGTCAGGAAAGCGTCAGCTAAAGTCCCGGCATGAGCATGAGTGGTTGGCAGGCTGGCGCGGCTAGTGGTGAGCCACCGCTTCGCCGGCTTTCAGTTTGTATCGGGTGCCGCAGTAAGGGCACATGGTATGCCCGTTTTCCGTGATGTTCAGAAAGACGCGCGGATGCGAGCACCATAGCGCGACTTCGCTGGTCGGGCAGTGCAAAGGCAGGTCCTTTGCACTCACTTCGATTTCTTTAGACTGTTCAGCCATGGTCTGGTCCCTGTTATACCAATGTCAGCCAGTCTTGATGCTTGGCGGAGCGGCCTTTGACCACATCAAAATAGAGTGATTGCAGTTTTTCGGTAATTGGGCCGCGGCCGCCGTCACCAATCTTGCGGTTATCCAGTTCGCGAATCGGTGTGACTTCTGCGGCAGTGCCGGTGAAGAAAGCCTCATCAGCAGAATAGACTTCATCACGCGTGATGCGCTTTTCAATCACTTTCAGGCCCATTTCCTCGGCCAGCTCGACGATAGTGTCGCGCGTGATACCTTCCAGTGCGCTACTCAGGTCGGGTGTCAGTAGTTTGCCTTTGCGCACGAGGAAGATGTTTTCACCGGATCCTTCAGCAACAAAGCCGTCAACATCCAGCAGCAAGGCTTCATCGTAACCGTCCTGAATGGCTTCCTGGTGGGCCTGGATGGAGTTCATGTAATTGCCGCTGGCCTTGGCCTTGCACATGGTGACATTGACATGGTGGCGCGAGAAGGACGAAGTCTTGACGCGGATGCCTTTTATCAGAGCTTCGTCGCCCATGTAGGCGCCCCAGCTCCAGGCGGCAACGATAATATGGGTGGACAGTGTCCTGGCGGAAATGCCCATGGCTTCAGCGCCATAAAATGCCATTGGACGAATGTAAGCAGATTCCAGCTTGTTGTCGCGCACGGCAGCCAGCTGGGCTTCCATCAGGGTTTCCTTGTCGTAAGGCATCTTCATGCCAAGGATGTGCGCGGAGCGAAAAAGGCGGTCAGTATGGTCCTTCAAGCGGAAGATTGCCGTGCCTTTATCGGTCTTGTATGCGCGTACGCCTTCAAACACGCCCAAGCCATAGTGCAGGCTGTGGGTCAGTACGTGGGTGGTGGCATCGCGCCACGGTACCATCTTGCCGTCATACCAGATAAAACCATCGCGGTCAGCCATGGATTGAGCAATAGCCATCTTCAAATTTCCTAGCGAGCAAAACTCTAATTGTAATCGTAACCGAGGTGCCTTGAATAGCGGCATTTCGCTAGTTTTGCCCGATTGTCAGGCTAAACTATGGCTGTTGTGCTCAGATGCAGCTACTGCTTACTCCGTCAGGTAGCGCCATGCCGAAATTGATCATGACGGCCGCGTCAGGATTGTTGGCTATTTGCTCTGCATTGGATTCGCAATCAGTCAGGTTGCCTTGCTCTTCAGTGCCGCTAGCTGCAGTAGGCGCCAGATTCAGTACGAATAGTTGTTTGCCGGCCAGTGTATTGAACTGCGGATTGGCATCCACCAGCCCGGCTGCGTTTCGCGGCAAGGTGCCGGCGATATTGCTCGTTCCGTTGTTGCTGGCCGGTGGAGTTGGCGGCAGTGCGGTGATGGTGAAATCACTGCCGGTGAAGCCGGTTAACAGATAGTTGGAATTGGCTAGTAGTGTGCCTTGGGTAATGGCATAGTTGCCGAGTGCTTCCCCCGGGTTGCGTGCGAGCAATCCGCTGAAAGCGTCCAGCAGGCTGTCGCCGGATGCCAGCCCCATGTCACCTACACTGAAAGTAAAGATAGGGTCGACCTGGCCGATGACCTTGGTTTGACCGGGGTCGGCAATTACCGAAATCGGCCGCTGGTCTATATCGCCGGAGGCTGTGGAGCTGATTGTGCCGACCTGATAGCCGTATACCGGTTTACCACCCTTGGAGGCTGTGATGTTAAAAGCACCGGTGACAGGCTTGCCGGTACCGGCATCCTTGTCGCTGTAACTGGCACTGGTGACGGGGCCGAGCATGATGCTGTCACCGTCGATGGCGCCGGAAACATAGGAGACGCTCAGGCCTGGGGTGGCCGCTGTTGTGGTGCCATCGTAGATCTTGCTGGCGACGCTGCCGCTCATGTTGGTATTGACGACAGGGGCGGCAGCGTAGATGAAGCCGTCGTTATTACCCAGTATCGTGTCTCCAAAGCGTGCGTTGTACTGTTTGAAATCATGGGCGTTCAACATGCTGGTGCTGCGTGTATCCAGTGCCGGATCAGTGGAGTAGACCAGCCAGCGACCCCCGGGCGTGCTTAGCGAACGGTTGCCGGAGGTGATGAAGTTCCCCGCTGCGACCAGTTGGATCGCATCGCCGCCATTGCTCGCACTGATGTTGCCGGCCAGTGTCAGGTCACCAGACAGTGTTTGTGCCAACAGCGATCCGACAGTGCTTGCATTCAGTCTCATCGCGTTCTGGTCAATGATGCTGACATTGTTGCCATTGCTGATGGTGACGGCATTGAAGTCGTTGCCGGCATTGCTGAATACGATGTTGCCGGCACCTGCCGCCAGCGTGGTGGTGCCGGATACAGTGAGGGCGCCGCTTTGTGTGATAGCGCCGCTGGTGCCGAGGTTGAGTGAGCCGCCCACGACGGATGCGCCGAGTTCGAGCGCATTCGCATCGCGCAGGCTGGCATTGCGGCCGCTGTTGATGAAAACGCGGCCAAAATCGTTGCCAAGGTTGTTGGCCGTGATATCGCGCACGATGTTCATGCTGACGTCGTGGCCATTGGTATCGACCGGGCCGGTGAAGCTCAGGTTGGTGTTGGCGTTGCTCGTGGTGAAGGTGGTTGCCGCACCAAGGTTGACTGTATTGCCGTAGCTTTGCGAGCCCGTGGTTTTTACGCTGCCGCCGTTGATGATTGTACTGCCGCCGGCATTGGTCGTGATGGCGCCGAGTGCCAAGGTATTGCCGACGACACCCTCGAAGGTGGTGTCGCCGTTGCTGTTGATTGCGAGCGTGTGATTGCCGCCGCTGGCATCCAGCGTGCCGTCGAACCGGACGTTGCCGCCGTTGCCGGCTGCGGCATTGCCGCCCATGGCTGCCATGGTTGTGTTGGCCGACAGCAGGGTGTTGCCAGTCAGGGTAATGTTGCCGCCATTGCCTGAGATGCCGCCATTGCCGTTGCCGCCTGTGGTCGTGATGCTGCGTGTGGTGATGGTCGACGCGCCGTTGGCGGCTTTCAATGCGACGTTGCCGCCGTGGCCGCCATCCGTGCCGGTGCCGTTACGGCTGGTGCCGGCGGCAGTGATGGCCAGCGTATTCAGCGTGCTCGCACTGTCCAGGGTCACATTGCCGGCATGGTTGCCGCTGGAATTGGTATTGGTGTTGCCGCCGCTGGCGACGATGGTGCCTACGCTGATGGCTCCTGTGCTGCTGATGTCGATGTCGCTGCCGACGCCGTTGTTGCCGCCAGCCGTCGTGATGCTGCCGGTGCTGACATCGCTGCCGCTGATGGCGACATTGCCACCGACTGCAACATTGCCTGCGGCTGTACTGTTGCCGGTGCGCAGCATGATATTTCCGGTGGTAATGCTGCCGTCAGCCGTGATGTTCATCTGCCCGGCGGCGCCGCCATTGGCAGTGGCGCCGGTTGCAGCATTGCCGCCGCTGGCTGTCAGGTTCGTCGTCGTGACATTGCCGTTTGCAGCCAGTGTGATGCTGGAGGCATTGCCGCCGGCTTGACCGTCGCCCACGCCACTGCTGCCGCTGGCGGCGATCGAGATGGTCGTGATATTGCCACCGGCATCGAGGCTGATGGATCCGGCGTTTCTGCCGGCAAAATTGGTGCTTGCTGCGCCGCCGTTGCTGGCGAGCGCGCCGGTGCTGATGTTGCTGTTGGCATTGAGCTGGATGCTGCCGCCGTCGCCGTTGGTGCCGCCGGAGGTGGTGATTGAGCCGGTGCTGATGACTTGTGCCTGCAACTCGACACCAGCTGCCGCGCCACCGCTGGCGGTCGCATGACCGTTACCGCCGCGCGAAGTCAGCGCCTGGCTGTTGGTCGTGATGCCGCCGCCGGCAACCAGTTTGATCAGGCCGGCATTGCCGCCGGTCTGGCTATTGTTGGTGGCATTGCTGCCGGCAGCCGTAATCGTGCGGATATCGATGTTGTTGCCAGCGGTGATTTCAACCTTGCCTGCATGCCTGCCGGAAAAGTTGCTGAGACGGGTGCCGCCCGAGGTGGTGATGTTGCCTGCCGTGGTGTAGTCGCCGGAGGCAGTGATGCTGACATCGCTGCCATTGCCGCCGCTGCCGCCGGTAGTGGTAATGGCGCCGGTGCTGATGTCGCCGTTGCTTGCGTTCAGCTGGATGCTGCCGATACTGCCGCTATCATTGGTGGCGGCGGAATTGCCGGTTCTGGCATTGAGGGCGCCGGTGGCGAGATTGCCGCTGTTGGCCGTAATGCTAATGTTGCCTGCATTGCCGCCCGCACCGGATGAGGCGCTGCCACCATTGGCGGTGATGGCGCCGACTCCGTTTACACTGGCACCGCTAATGGTGATTGTGCCGCCATGATTGCCCGGATTGCCGGCAGATGCGGCGCCGCCGGTCGCCGTGACGGCAGCAGCGCCGAGGTTGATGGCTCCGCTGGCACTGATGTTGATATTGCCTGCGTTCTGGCCGCTAGCGCCGGTGCTGGTGATACTGCCCGCCGAACGTGTGATGGCGCCGCCGAAGAGTGTGATGCCGCCAGCTCCTGACCTGATGTTGTTGCCGATCGCAAGTGTGCCGTTGCCGCTGCTGTCTGCGTCGGCCTTCAAATTGATAGCGCCGGTGCCGGAGGTGGTGATGGCGGCGTTGACGTTGAGGTTGTTATTGGCCTCAAGCCGGATGCTGTTGTTGGCGGCCATGGTCAGTGTACTGGCTACCGTGATGTCATTGCTTGCCTGCAGATACAGTTCTGAAAAATTGACAATGTCAGCAACCTGTACGGTGGTGGTGCCTACAGGCGGCGCATCGGCGAAAGCGATGTCCGGAGTGCCGTTGCTGTTATTGGTTGGGGATGGCTGGACGCTGCTGTTGAGAGTGATGTTCTCCGGGTCCAATAGTACCTTGCCGCCGATGCCGTTGGCGGCGCCAACGTCGACTTTCCCGCTGAAATCCAGCTGGTGCTTACCGGAAACTTCGACGAACCCGCCGTCCCCGCTATTAGCACCGCCCAGGGCCGAAATACTGCCGTAATAGCGTGTCGTGTCGTCGGCCCAGACGATGGCTTTACCGCCATTGCCTTCTGCAAGAGCGTCAACTTGAATGCTGGAGCCCTGTGCGACATAAGCAGTTCTGGAATTATGGATATTCGCATTGCTGCCCTGATAATCGCCGCCGACCAGAATCTCGCCACCGCCAGCATGTCCCGAGGCATCGAGGCGGGCGCTGGATATGATGGCAACCTGCTCGCCGCTGACGACAATCTGCCCGCCCATACTGCCGGGATTGTGACCGTTGGCTTGCAGACTGCCGCTGACAGCGACTTTGGCGTTGTTACCGCCTTCCAGCCGAATACTGCCGTTACGGTCCACCAAACTATTGGCCTGAATAACGCCCGACACATTGATGGCAGCGTTACGAGCCTGAGTGACGACCTGCACTTGGCCGCCATTTGCACTAATGGTGCCGGCTTGTTCAATGGCCGCATTCAGGGCCTCGCCCGACAGACTCACTTTTACCAGGCCGTCGCCAAACATATCCAGCACTGCAGACTGGCCAGCGCCAAGCACGACGCTACCCTGACTAGCCAAAAGTGTGCCGCTGTTTTCGACCCTGTCGCCCAGCAGTGCGATAAAACCGCCATCGCCGGTGCGGATCACTCCGCGGTTGATAACTGTAGCGTCGGAGTCGGAGAAGAAGCGGAAGCGTTCGGCGAGGAAATCCTGGTCACTCATGCGCATGGTGGTGGCGACCAGACTGCCGACATCTACTTGGGCGCCGGGAGCAAAAAGAATGCCATTGGGATTGCTAAGGAAGAGGCTGCCGGTGGCAGTCAGTTTGCCATAAATTTGTGATGGGTCTGAGCCCAGAACGCGAAAGAGGGCGACACCATGATTTGGCTGGTAAAGATTAACGGCCTCGCGGGCGGCAATGCTGAAAGATTTCCAGTTCACAATCGCTTTTTGTGAGGACTGATCAATGCGCAGGGCGTCGCCTTGTCGCTGAACTACTGCAGATCCCGCTACGATTTGCTCGCCGGCAGGGAGTGCCACAGCGGGCTCTGCGCCCACTGCACCAAATGCAGAAAGTGCCAGCAAAAGGCTGATCCTGGCCGCGGGTTTCAGCTTGAACCCGATTTGATCCACTCTCTTTTGTGTCCTCAGTATCTGCATATTCGTTAGTTATTCGTCCTTTGCGAAGTCTTGCCTGTATGACTCTGTGTTAATTTTTAACCAGTACTTTTCATTAAAATACCATTTGAATCTGACCCCAGGCGCGGGTTTCATGCTCCGGCTCGCCACCATCAAGCTCCCGTTTCTGATGCGACAGCGCCAGACTCAGATACCAGCGTTGAGCAAAAATAGCATCTACTCCCATGCCTGCATGAGTTGATTTCACATGGTTGTCCTTACTTAATGCCGAGTGATTGATGATTCCGCGTCCAGCATCGTAAAAAACATATGGGCTCAATGTAGATGCATGCAAAAAACTTGCCAGAGGGTTTTCCTGAGCCATCATCGCTCGTAGTTCAACTCCGGCAATCAGGCCTCTGTCGGCCGAGGTGGGGAGTTCGGCAAAGTTGCGCCAGCGATTGATGCCACCGATGGATAGTTTTTCGGCGCTATCCAAATTTTTATTGGCTCCCTGATATTCGGCATGCATGGTCAGGTTGATGCGCTGGGAAACAGGCTGGATACGGGATACGAACAGGTTGTATTTGATGAATTCGCCGGCAGTCTGTGCGCCGGTGTCGTCCAGGTCCTGAGCGATGCTGTTACGAAAATCGACGTCTCCGGCTTTTATGTTGAGACCCAATTGATTAAATCCACTGGATTTTCTGTCGCGCCAGTCGGCATATAACCCCAGGTCCAGTGCTTCTATATTGCGATGATTTTTCAACAGAAATGTCGCTACATCGTCGTTCACCTCCTTGTGGGAAATGCTGGTTCTGACAGTCAGATTCTGATGCCGGGAGCGAACCAGCGGCTGGTCGAGGCCCATGCTGATGTATTCGCTATCGCCGCTTGCCTTCAGTATCGAGAATTCCCCGCCCAGCCTATAATCCACGAAGCTGTAGTTGAGATTGAGCAGTGTGCCGGAGGCATGTACGGGGACCATGTAGCCCAGTTGAATGCCGCGCTGACGTTCATGGTTGGATGATCGCAGATTGAGCGTAGCCTGATCTCCCCGGCCAGCAAGGTTGTTCAGGAACAGGGTGCCATCCAGAACCTCTCTGCCGGTATAGCGATTGCCAAAAGTGTTGGCAGAGAGGATGCCCTGCCAGCGCGGCTCCGCTTCCAGTGTGATGGTCGCATCGCTGGTGCCGGTTTTTGTTCCCGGGTTAAGCTGAGCCACGGCCTTGATGCCTGGTAGGGAGTTGAGCAGGGTGATGTTGCGTACCAGGTTGTTTTCACGAATCGTATCTGCCGCTTGTAGCTGCCGTTTGGCGATGGACATTAGAAAGGTTTCATCTAGTCCATCGGCTGAATTGAATTCCAGTTCGCCGAGCAGGCCTTCGATAACGGCAATTTCTACCGCGTTATTACTGATTTCCTGCTCCGGTAAATAGGCCTGGGCAAGCAAAAAGCCCTTTTGCCGATAATGCAATGTTACTAAGTCAACAGCCTGGTTCAAACCCCTCATGCTGAGCTGGCGGCCGGTGAGGTGTTGCAGGAGACTGGCCAGCTGATTGCTGGTAATCGACGAGTTGCCGGAAAAGGTAAAGCTGTCGACCTGAATCAGGATGGCTTCTTCACTCAATGGTTGCTGCATGGCCGGCCTGGCTTTGTCCTCAATGCCCGGGTCTTTGATTTGTGGAAAATCTTTCCGAGGCTCTGCCTTTGGGATATTTGCTGGTTCTGGCAGCACCGGCCCGGCATGGGCGATGCCAATAGATAAACTGGCGCAGATCAGAAAACAGGCAATGGCGCTTATTAGGTCCGGCTGATGGTGCTTTTGTGCAAAATTTGAAAACATGGGCGGCGGTCTTGGTGTAATCATTGGATTTTATAGTTAATGCCTTGATTAATCCTATTAACTTTTTGGATTATTTGGGTTTGTCTCTTGATATGATTATTTATTGAGCGGGCTTTGCGAAACCATGAATCAATGTTGCTTGCAGAATTTGTGCCATATTGAGCGTGCTAGAATTCCCTTGACAGAAAATTTGAAAAACAAGGCTAAACTGTGACCAGATATTTTACTTATTTCCTGATTGCCATGGTGGCTGTGCTGCTTTCGGCCTGCAGTCCCTCTACTGAAGAGCCCTCTCTTTTTGGGACGGATATCACGGGTGCCGATTTCGCTACGGACTTCAAGCTGACTGATCATCATGGTGAAACCAGGCAACTTTCCGATTATCAGGGCAAGGTTGTTGCTCTGTTCTTTGGCTTTACGCATTGCCCGGACATCTGCCCGACCACCATGGCAGATCTGGCTGCGGCCATGAAGTTGATGGGAAAGAACAGCGATCATGTGCAGGTTCTGTTTGTCACGGTTGACCCGGAGCGGGATACGCAAGCGGTGCTGTCGGAGTTCGTGCCTTCATTCGACAGCCGTTTCGTCGGCCTGACCGGGACGACGGAAGAAATTGAACGGACCGCCCAGACTTTCAAGATATTCTACGCAAAACAGCAGGAGCCCGGGCAAAGCGGGTACAGCTTTGATCATAGCGCAGGTGTGTATGTTTATGATAAAAAAGGAAAAATCCGTATATATCTGAAGTATGGCCAGAAGCCGCAGGAGATTGCGCATGATTTGAGCCGTTTGCTTTGATAATCGCTGCTTCAGTGAGCGGCGGGATGAAGTGCGGGGCACAGAACATGAGACATATCAAATGGATAGGCGAGTGGATGAGCGCGATACAACGTGGCGCTGCGCCTATCGTAGCCAATTAATCAGGGTTTCTGGCTAATTTTTGGGTTGTTTAGCGGGCTGTAAGAAGTCTATAATATTTTGCTTTACTGCATTTTGAGCAAGTTTCAATAGTTTTGTATGTGGAAGAAGTTTCTGAGTATTCTCCGTAACTTTTAGGTCTTTGGTCAGGTTTGAATTTCAGGAGTCGTAGTGATGGCAGCGACGGGCAAAGCAGCAACGGTGGGCATTAACGAACAATATAACTACGATATTGTCCGTAAATTCACCATCATGACATTAATCTGGGGTGCCATTGGCATGTTCGTTGGCGTTTATATCGCTTCTGAACTGGCATTTCCGATACTTAATTTTGATAATCCCTACATCACCTTTGGCCGTTTGCGCCCTGTACATACAGGCGCCGTGATTTTTGGCTTTGGTGGTAGCGCACTGTTTGCGACTTCCTACTATGTTGTACAGCGCACTTCGCAGGCACGACTGTTCAGTGATGGTTTGGCCAATTTCACTTTCTGGGGCTGGCAGGCCGCTATCGTGTTTGCAGCGCTCGGCAACGTGCTAGGTCACAGCCAGGGCCGTGAATACGCCGAAATGGAGTGGCCGACCGACTTGCTGATTCTGTTTGTCTGGGTGGCTTACCTGACAGTGTTTGTCGGCACACTGATGAAGCGCAAGCAGCCGCACATCTATGTTGCCAACTGGTTCTTCCTGGCATTTATTCTCGCAACTGCGCTGTTGCATGTATTCAACAATCTCGCTATCCCTGTCGAGATGTTCTCAATGAAGTCCTACAGCCTGTTCTCTGGCGCACAAGATGCCATGACACAGTGGTGGTACGGTCATAATGCCGTAGGTTTTTTCCTGACAGCAGCTTTCCTCGGCATGATGTACTACTTTGTGCCCAAGCAGGCGGGCCGTCCGGTTTATTCCTATCGCCTGTCTGTGATTCACTTCTGGGCGTTGATTTTCCTCTACATGTGGGCGGGTTCTCATCACCTGCACTGGACTGCGATTCCTGACTGGACGTCGACGTTGGCAGCGACATTCTCCATCATGCTGCTGTTGCCTTCATGGGGCGGTATGATTAACGGCATCCTGACCCTGTCAGGTGCATGGGACAAACTGCGTACTGACCCGATCATGCGCTTCCTGATTGTGGCGCTGTCGTTCTACGGGATGTCCACCTTCGAAGGACCGATGATGTCCCTGAAAGATGTGAATGCACTTTCACACTATACTGACTGGACTGTTGGTCACGTGCACTCCGGTGCACTGGGCTGGGTAGCAATGGTTACCTTTGGCAGTCTGTACCATCTGGTACCGCGTCTGTGGAATACCGCTATGCATAGCTCGAGATTGATTAATGTTCACTTCTGGCTGGCAACTATCGGTATCCTGCTTTACATCACCGCAATGTGGATTTCCGGCATCATGCAAGGTTTGATGTGGCGTGCGTTTGACGATTTCGGCAACCTGCAGTATTCCTTCGTTGAATCTGTGGCAGCAGCGCATCCGTTCTATATCATGCGTGCAGTTGGCGGCGCCTTCTTCCTCGCTGGCATGGTATTGATGTGCTACAACGTTTACAAAACCATCCGTAAAGGTAGCGTCGGTATTGAAGCCGCAGGTATTGAAGGCGAAGGCAAGCTCAGCCCGAGTGCGGGTTGAGTGGCTGAATAGAAAAGTAAAGAATCTGGAGTCAGCATGAAGCACGACAAGATTGAACGTAACCTGGGTATTTTATTGGTCTTCACCATGATCGCCATCAGTATTGGCGGTATGGTCGAGGTTATTCCGCTCTTCTTCATCAAGGAGACAATGGAAAAAGTCGAAGGTGTGCGCCCATACAAGCCGCTTGAATTGCGTGGTCGCGACATCTATGTTCGTGAAGGCTGCTATCTGTGCCATTCGCAGATGATTCGTCCATTCCGTGATGAGGCGTTGCGTTACGGACATTACTCACTGGCAGCGGAATCCAAGTACGACCATCCGTTCCAGTGGGGATCAAAGCGCACTGGCCCTGATCTCGCGCGTGTTGGCGGCAAGTATTCCAATGACTGGCAGACTCAGCATTTGACCGCGCCACGCTCACTGGTCCCGCAATCCGTGATGCCGAACTATCCATGGCTGGCGACGACTGATCTGGATTACTCGGATATTGGCTTGAGATTGCGTGCGCTACGCAAGACCGGTGTTCCGTATTCGGAAAGCCAGGCAGAATATGAGCGTAATGTGCAGGAGTTCGGTACGGATGTTGCCAAGTATCTGCATATTCCTGATGCAGAAAAGAATCTGATCGAACAGGCGCAGCAAGGGAATTACGATACCAATCCTGCCAAGCTGAGTGAAATGGATGCTTTGGTAGCTTATTTGCAGATGTTGGGCACCCTGGTCGATTTCAAGAAGTATGATGACGACTACTTTGTGAAATTCCGTTAGGAAATCGCGATGACAGAACTGCTCTTATGGTTTACCAATTTTGAAAACACGAAGCCCTTGGCTTTGCTGATTTTCTTTACCGTGTTCTGCGGCATCCTGTTCTATTTGTATGGCAGTCGCAAGCGCAGCAAAAGGTTGGAAAGTTACAAAAACATCCCGCTGGAAGATGACGATATAGAGTTCAAGGGTAAGTGATATGAGTCAGGAAAATACAACAAATAGCGGCAACGCTCAGCCAAAGTCCAGAGCCAGAAATGCAGGCGGCGTTCCAACCACCGGTCATGCCTGGGATGGTATTGAAGAACTAACCAATCAACTGCCAAGGTGGTGGGTGTGGTCTTTCTACCTGACAGCAATCTTCACCATAGTCTACTGGTTGTTCTATCCAGCCTGGCCAGTCGGCAGTTTTTATACCAAGGGCGTGCCCGGCCTTAACTCCATTACCTATACCGCAACCCAGGTAGACGGTACCGAAGTTGAGAAAACCACGCACTGGAACATGCGTTCAAAATTCATGGTTGAGATGAATGAACTGCATGCGGCGCAAAAGCAGTGGTTCGATAAAGTGGCAGCTACGCCATTCGACCAGATTGCTCAGGATGCCGAACTGATGCAGTTCGTTACCTCTGCTGGCAAGACCTTGTTCTCCGACAACTGTGCGCCATGTCACCAGACTGGGGGGCAGGGTGTGATTGGTTTTGCACCAAACCTGACCGATGACCACTGGCAATATGGTTCCTCCTATGAAAACATTGAGGAAACCATTATTCATGGCCGCCGCGGATATATGCCACCATTTAAGGAAATCATTTCAGATGAGGAAGTCACGCAGGCAGCAAACTATGTGTTGAGCTTGTCTGGCGAGCAGCATGATGCAGCCAGCGCTGAACTGGGTGCTAAACTGTTCCAGTCTGAAAAAGCTGCCTGTTATGCCTGCCACGGTGTGGATGCCAAAGGCAAGGAGGGTCTGGGTTCAGCCAACCTGACTGACAAGATCTGGCTATGGGCCAATATTCCAGAAATGCAAGCTCCGGAAGAAAAGTTCAAGGCTGTGAAGAATATCATTGCTGGCGGTTTGAACCGCGGCGTTATGCCATCCTGGGAAGACCGTCTGAAACCAGATCAGATCAAATTGTTGACCGTCTACGTACACCAGGGTTTGGGCGGCGGCAAGTAAATCTGTACTAATCCAGATAAAGGCTCACACAACAGTGAGCCTTTCTGTTTTTTAGGTGTCTATACGGTCAACTGCTGTATGACATCAATCGTAATGTATGACAGGTCAATCAAGCCATGGAAGTGAGCAACACCAAGCAGTCGCCTTTGTTAAACAAGCATATTCCGATCGTCACCCGCTCGGTCAAGGGCAAATTCCGCAATTTTAAAACTGCCGTCATGGTCGCGGCCTATTCAGTTTACTTCTTCCTGCCGTGGCTGCCATGGTCACGCAATAGCGCGGCAGACCAGGCCGTCATGTTCGACCTTGAATCACGCAGATTTTTTATCTTCGATCTGATCGTCTATCCGCAGGATATCTTCTGGCTGGCAATGCTGCTATTTATTGCAGCAGCACTGCTGTTCTTCATCACCGGCTTGATCGGACGTGCCTGGTGCGGGTATTTCTGCTTCCAGACATTGTGGTCAGACTTGTTTATCCTGATAGAACACATGTTGCAGGGTGAGCGCCCTGCCAGACTGAGATTGAAAAATCAGCCCTGGAATGCAGAAAAGATCGCCAAGGTCGGTGGCTCACATGCCTTGATGCTGCTGGTCTCATTCTGGACGGCGATGACTTTTGCTTTCTATTTCAGTTATGCACCCGCATTTGTCGAGCACTTTTTTACCGGACAGGCGGCCCATGCAGGTTACCTGACGGTGCTTATCCTGACGACGACGACTTACCTGGCCGCCGGTGTGGTGCGTGAGCATGTCTGTACCGTTGGTTGCCCTTATGCCCGCTTCCAGGGTGTGATGTATGAAGCTGATACCCTGGCGGTCACTTACGATGTCAAACGCGGCGAAGGTGCTGCAGGCAGAGCCTTACCCAAGGCCGGCTTGAAGACGCGTGAAGAGCGCCAGGCAAAAGGCCACGGCGATTGTATAGACTGCGGTTTTTGTGTGCAGGTCTGTCCTACCGGTATTGATATCCGCGATGGCCTGCAATACCAGTGTATCTCCTGCGGTCTGTGCATCGATGCCTGCAACAATATCATGGACTCGGTTGGTTATCCGCGTGGCCTTATTCGTTATGATTCCGAGCGCAACCTGGCTAGTGAAACGCCGAAGAATCCTCACCTTGAATGGAAACGGCTGAAGGTATGGGGCTATGCGCTTGCCTTGATCGTAGCGACCAGTTTCCTTTTCTATAATATCGGCACACGCAGCGATACCGAAGTGAATGTACGTCAGACACGCCAGCCGCTCTATGTGACTTTATCGGATGGCAGCTTCCGCAATCGTTATCAGATCCATATCGTCAATAAAACCGAGCATGATGAAGTCTATGAACTGCGTGTGCGCGGCATACCTGCCGAATCATTGAATATCGGGGATATCCCCGAGATTCGTGTACGTGCCGGCAAGAGCTTGAGCATTAGTGCACGGGTAGATCTGAGTCAGGAACTTGCAGCAAAAACGCAGGTATTTGAATTCGTGGTGCAAGCATCCAGTCCGGATGTCGAGCCGGTTATTGCTCAGGCGAATTTCAACAGTAAGCGGAATAAGTAAGCACACATGATTTTTTCGGTTCCTGAAGTTTCCATGACGGAGACCCTGTTTGGCGGTCTGCTAGTGGCCATTGCACTGTTTTTTCTCGCTCGTCGTCTGGGGCTTTCGAATTTCTGGGCAGGCATCCTTAGCGCGCTCGCACCTTTCCTGATGTATCTTGCTTACAGTAGCCAGCATTGGGCAGGGGGTGATGTGCTGGCCATACACTTTGCGGTTTACATTGCCAGTGCAGGTGTTCTGGCGGCGTTCGGCAGCCTGCAGCAGAAGAAACACTCATTACACTGGGCGCCCAGGCTGATCATAGCCTTTTTCATCTTTCTGGTGATTCTGAACGCCATATTGCTGTCGATCGCCAGTCGAGGTTTGCCGGGCAGCATTACTGGTTTTATCCTGCCCAATCCGGACAAACAGACCGTGCATACGGCGTTTCCCGGCACGGTGCCGCATGACAAGAATAAAAGCTACCAGGGCCATCTGGCCAGAGTGGAGCAGCAGCGCGAGTTGGGCTGGCAAGTAACGCTGCAGGGTGTGGAAAACCTGCAAAGCGGGCAGTCAACCATGATTTCATTATTGTTGCTGGATAAGCAGGGCCTGCCGGTGCAAGCAGCCGAAGTGAAGCTTGGTCTTTGGCGTGTGGCCAACAGCCGTGATGACCAGTCATTAACGTTGACAGAATCAGAGCCTGGACTATATCAGACGGAACTTGTTTTGCCTGATGCGGGAAGATGGCTGGCCGAAATTATCATTGAAAAGGAAAAGCATCACTATCGGCGCCAGCAGCAGTTGTTTCTCGACAATTAATCTCAGGAGCGACAGGATTTCTGATGGGCGCAGACCTCGATAATCAGGCAGATTGTTATCATTGCGGATTACCGGTGTCGACCGGCAGCCGCTACTCCTCTGTTGTTCTCGGTCAGCAGCGCGTCATGTGTTGCCACGGCTGTCAGGCCGTTGCCGATGCGATTGTTGAAAATGGGTTGGAAGACTATTACCGTTATCGTACCGAGTTACCCAAGAACGTCGAAGATTTGGTACCTGATGAGCTCAGGGAACTGATGCTCTATGATCACCCCGAGATCCAGAAAAGTTTTGTCTCTGTCTCGCAAGGAGATTCCCGGGAGGCTTCGCTCATCCTTGAAGGCATTACCTGCGCCGCCTGCATCTGGCTCAACGAACGCCATCTGAAGCAACTGAAGGGTATTCAGCAAGTCTCCATCAATTACGGCTCGCACCGTGCCCGTGTCAGCTGGGATGATTCGCAAATCAAGCTCAGCGATATTCTGTTTGAGATACGCAAGCTCGGCTATCATGCGCATCCTTTCAGCGCTCAGCAGCAGGAAGCACTGCGTCTTAAACAGCGCAAGGCAGATTTCCGCCGTCTGGCCGTGGCCGGCCTTTCCGCCGGACAAGTGATGATGATTGCCGTGGCCCTGTATGCCGGGCCGGCACAGGGCCTGGGATTCGAAACTGCACAATTGCTGCGCTGGTTCAGCCTGGTGCTCAGTGTGCCGGCCATCTTCTATGCGGCCTGGCCGTTCTACCAGGCGGCCTGGCGCGGTATCAAAACCGGTCGACTCGGCATGGATGTCCCGATCAGCCTGGGTCTAATCACAGGCTTTTCCGGCAGTATCTGGGCGACTTATTACGGTGTGGGAGAAGTTTATTACGACACATTGACCATGTTGATTTTCTTTTTGCTTGCCACGCGTTTTCTGGAACGCAACGCGCGTGAAAAATCGATCGAGTCTGCAGAGAATCTCCTGCGTCTGGTGCCAGCCGTTGCATCGCGCCTGAATGCTGAACAACAGTTTGAGATCGTGCCGCTGATGGATTTGAAGCCTGGCGACTTGATTATGGCCAGGCCTGGAGAGACCATCGCAGCAGACGGTGTTGTGCAGCAAGGGGAAAGCAGTGCGGATGAGTCCTTGTTGACAGGAGAAAGCCGAGCGCTGGTCAAAACCATAGGCAGCACCGTGTATGCCGGTAGTATCAATTACGAAAGCCCGCTCACCATACGTGTAACAGCTGTCGGCGAACATACCGTGATTGCCGGTATCAGCCGCTTGCTTGACCGGGCGCAGGCCGAAAAGCCAAGGCTGACTGAGCTGGCAGACAAGATAGCGGCTTACTTCACCTATGCGCTGCTACTGGCTGTGGCGATGACAGGTTGGGTCTGGATGCAGATTGAGCCTTCAAGAGTGCTGGAGATCGTGCTTACCATTCTTGTCGTCAGTTGCCCATGCGCCCTGTCGCTGGCAGCGCCGGCTGCATTTGCCGCAGCAGGTTCGCATCTGGTCAAGCGCGGTGTGCTGCTGACACGTGGTCATTCGCTTGAGGCATTAGCTAAAGTGACCCATGTGGTGTTCGACAAAACTGGTACCCTGACGGAAGGGCGTCCGGTATTGCAGAGAACTGTCGCCCTTGCAACATTGAGCGAGACTGAGTGCCTGAAGCTGGCCGCCAGCCTGGAACAGCAATCCGAACACCCTTACGCGATCAGTTTCAGCAAAGCATTGGAGGCGGGTAAGAAGGCGTCGCTTTACCCGCTGGAAGAGGCAAATAATCGTCCCGGGCAGGGCGTGGCTGGGCTGTTGAACGGTAAACAGTATTTTCTCGGCAACCTGAAACTGAATGCTGCGCTGCAACAAGTGCCAAATATTGCAGACATGGCCGAGAGTGCGACGGTAGTTTGGCTCAGCGATGAAGAGCAGTATCTGGCGGCATTTGTCATGGCAGATACTTTGCGGCCACAGGCTCAGGAACTGGTGAAATCCTTGCAGAATAAAGGCCTGCTTGTATCGATCCTGAGCGGAGATGCGGAATCCACAGTTGCCGATTACGCCAGGCGGCTCGGTATTTCAAGCTGGCAGTCTTCCGCTTCGCCTGCACAGAAGCTCGAACTGATTGAGCAATTGCAACAACGCGGGGAAGTAATTGCCATGGTCGGTGATGGCATCAATGACGCGCCGGTACTGGCCAAAGCGCAGGTCTCCATTGCTATGGGCAGTGGTACGCAGATGGCGCGCGCTTCAGGCGATATTGTGCTGCTTGGCGAACATTTGCTGGAGATCGATCACGCAATTGAAACCAGTCGTTTCACCCGCAGTGTCGTACGCCAGAACTTTGCCTGGGCACTGGGCTACAACCTGCTGGCCCTGCCGTTTGCCGCAACCGGCATGCTGGCGCCATGGATGGCGGCAATCGGCATGTCGGTCAGTTCCCTGATTGTGGTGCTGAATGCGCTCAGGCTGAGATGAGTATCTCAGCCTGAGCTAGGGGTCAGTTCTTGAGGATTCAGTTGGCCGGGCTTGAGCCGTATTGATTGTCTTCGCTGCTGCCTTGCTGCGCGAGAAACACGATCATGATGATCCAGCCGATCAGCGGGATCATCCACAATAGTTGCAACCAGCCGCTACGGTTGGTGTCATGCAGACGACGCGCACCTACTGCCAGCGAGGGCAGTAAAGTGGCGAGTGAAAAAAGTGTGGAAAATGCGCTACTGGCCATCCCCAATGCCAGGCTCACCACAACGCAGAAGAGCGCAAACCACCAGAACTCCGGTCTCTTTGCACGCCCGTTAAAGTCCATGTACTTTTGAAAGCAAATCTTGATTGCATCTGAGAAACTCATGAAACCTCCCTTTTTTGTTGATATATGCAGAATGTCGGGGAAGCATAGCATGTTGAAACAGGCTGTTAAACCGTGATTTTCTTAAAAGAGCGGCTTGCCTAGAGTCGATGCAAATGAGGGGCCAGCTGCTTTAATGCACGCTCCGCGCTTTTGTATTCAGGATGCAGGCTTTCAACCACCGCCCAGAACCGGGCTGAGTGATTCATTTCTTTTAGGTGTGCCAGTTCGTGGCAGATCACATAATTGAGTATATGCGGAGGTGCCTGTAACAGGCGCCAATTGATGCGGATCTCACGCTTACTGTTGCAACTGCCCCAGCGCGACTGGGCGTTGGAAAGATAAAGTGTAGGCAGGTTAACCCCCAGCTTGGCTGAGAACAGCTCAAGCCGGCGAGCAAAATCAGTGAGCGCAGTCTTTTTGTACCATTGAACCACTTTGGCTGCCACGAACTCCGCATCGGTGATATTGGTTAGTCGCAGATGCAGGACACCATGCTCGAACTCCGGTTTTCTGTTGGTGCTGCCCTGACTCAGGCTCAGCCTGATAGGGTTGCCAAGAAAATGTAGTTCAGCACCGTCCTCCCAGCGTAAAGGCACTGGCTGGTTTTCAGTGATCTGCGTGAGTTTCTTGCGTATCCAGTCTGCCTTTTCAAGTAGTGCTTTTTCAAGCAATGGCTGACTGATACGTTTGGGTGCGTGCACTACCAATCCGTGGCTGCTGATTTTCAGGCCGATGGTTCTGCGGGGTCTGCGTTCCAGCTGGTAGGGGATATGCTGGCCATCCGGCAATGCGAGCTGGTAATGGCTCATTTTTGCCTCAGTTGTGGCATTTCCTGCTCAATCCAATGCTCCACCTGATGATTGAGTTCGTCCGGTTTCAATCCCATGCCCTGGATTGGCTGACCGATGCTGACGGTAATGGTGCCTGGTTTTTTAATGAAGGAGTTCTTGGACCAGAACTCGCCGGCATTATGCGCCACGGGCACGACCATGGCATTGGTATGGGTCGCCAGCCAGGCACCGCCGATATGATATTTGCCTTTTGTGCCGGGCGCCATACGTGTGCCTTCGGGAAAGATTACTATCCAGAAGCCCTTTTTCATGCGGTCCTTGCCCTGGCTTGTCAGTTGCCTCAGTGCTTCGCGGCCGGCACTGCGGTTGATGGCGATGGGTGAAGTCATGGCCAGCCCCCAACCGAAGAATGGGATCCACAATAGTGAACGTTTCAGCACCCAGACCTGAGGTGGGAATATCTGTTGAAATGCCAGGGTTTCCCACGCTGATTGGTGCTTGGCAAGAATGATGCCGGGTGATTGAGGGATATTTTCGCGGCCGATGACGCGGTAGCGCACGTCGCATGTCACACGCAACCACCAGAGCATGGACCGCGCCCAGATCGAGATGATGCGGTAGCGGGTGATGGGATGGAAGGGGAATGTCAGGATGGCGAACAGGCTGAAGATGAGAGTAAACAGCCACTGGCCGAGCGTAAAGAACAAAGAGCGCAGGAAGATCAGCATGCTTGCCTGTCGTCAGCTATTGTCGTCGGCGATGATACGTTGTGCGGCCTCGGCCAGGTCTGCACAAACCCAGGTACCCTCAGGTAGGCCTCCTTCTTCTTGAGTTTTTGTGCCCTTGCCGGTCAGCACCAGAATGCTTTGCGCACCGAGTGCAGCGCTGGCTTGCAGGTCACGCAGAGAATCACCCACACTGTAAACCGTCCTGAGGTCGATGGCGAAGCGCCGTGCGATGTCTTCGATCATGCCGGATTTCGGTTTGCGGCAGCCGCAGTTAGCCTCTGCACTATGCGGGCAGTAGAACAATGCATCGATACGTCCACCAAACTGGGCCAGGGCACGATGCATTTTGTCGTGGATGGCATTCAGTGTCGCCATGTCGAACAGGCCGCGGCCGATGCCGGATTGATTGGTCGCCAGCGCTACGCGGAAACCGGACTGGTTGAGTAGGGCAATGGCTTCCAGACTGCCGGGAATCGGCTTCCACTCATCGGGGCTCTTGATGAAGTGGGGGCTGTCATGGTTGATGACGCCGTCGCGATCGAGGATAACTAGTTTCATTTTGTGAATTCCATATCAATAGCTACAACGATGCGTCGCTGTGTTGCGTGGTACTCACTTCCTTGCCACTCTTTCTTTACTGTCATCGTCGTTGCGTTCCGTGCACCCTGGGAAGCGCCCGCCCCGCTGATGGCTGAGTAACTCACAAACCTTAGGCCGCCAGTTTCGATAGGTCAGCAACACGGTTCATTGCCTGATGCAGCAGGGCAAGAAGACCAAGGCGGTTAGCTTTGAGTGCTGGATCGTCAGCATTAACCATGACGTTATCGAAAAAATCGTCTACAGGGGCTTTCAAGGCGGCCAGCGCTTGCAGCGATGCGCTGTAATCGCCCTTCTCAAAGCAGGCGTCAGCCTGCGGTTTGACTTGTGCGAGCGCCTGCTGCAGGGAGGTTTCCGCCGTTTCTTTCAGCATGGCGGCATCTACCTTGGCTTCTATTATGTGTCCCGCCTTCTTTAGAATATTGCCAACACGCTTGTTGGCGGCTGCGAGGCTATCTGCTTCGGGCAACTTGGCGAACGCACGCACTGCTTCCAGGCGCTTGGGTACTTCACCCAAGCGCTGTGGCTGCAGGCTCAGCACGGCTTCGATTTCCTGCGGTGTGTAACCTTGCTCACGCAGGTAACCAGACAGGCGCTCGTAGATAAATTTCTCGAGGTCGGTAAGATTGAAAGCAAACTCTTCATGCAGCTCAAGCTTGACTTTTTGCAGGACGATGTCCTGGGCGGTGGTGATCAAACGATGGATTTCCAAAGGTAGATCCAGTTCCACCAGCATGCGGATGACACCAAGTGCATGTCTTCTCAGGGCGAAAGGGTCTTTGTCGCCGGTCGGTGTATTGCCGATGCCGAACATGCCGACCAGTGTTTCCAGCTTGTCAGCCAAAGCTACACAGATGCCGACCTGGTTGCGCGGCAGATCGTCGCCGGCGAATTTTGGTTTGTAATGGTCTTCAATTGCATAGGCGATGTCATCATCCAGACCTTCATGCTGGGCATAGTAGCGGCCCATGATGCCTTGCAGTTCTGGAAATTCGCCAACCATGTCGGTCAGCAGGTCGGCCTTGGCCAGGAGTGCTGCCTGCCCGGCCTGTGCTGCCAGGTGCTCGCCACCGAGTTCCATGCCAATCTCTTTGGCCGTGGCTTGCACACGAAGTACACGCTCACCTTGTGAGCCCAGTTTGTTGTGGTAAACCACCTTGTCTAGGCTTTCAACGCGGGATTCCAGCGTCTTCTTTCTATCCTGGTCGAAGAAGAACTTGGCATCCGCCAGGCGCGGGCGCACCACACGTTCGTTACCGCCAATGACTTTTGAAGGGTCGGCCGGGCTGATGTTGGAAACGATGAGGAATTTATTGGTGAGTTTGCCTTGACCGTCCAGCAGCGGGAAATATTTCTGGTTGGCCTTCATGGTGAGGATCAGGCATTCCTGCGGGACCTCCAGATATTCCTGTTCGAACTGGCCAAGCAGCACGTTGGGCCGTTCCACCAGTGCGTTCACTTCGTCCAGCAGCGCATCGTCATCGATCGGCTTGAGATGCTGTTTGGCGGCGGCCTGATTCAGTTGGTTGACGATTTCGGCGCGGCGCTCCTCGAAGCTGGCAATCACTGCGCCTTCGTCCTTTAGCTGCTGCGCGTAACTGTCGGCACTGCTGAGTTTGATCGTGTCAGTTATGGCTTCAAAACGATGCCCGTAAGTGATGTTGCCTGACTGCAGGCCGAGTACGCTAACTGGAACGATATCGTTGCCATGCAGGGCGACCAGGCCATGTGCCGGGCGGACGAAATTAACGCTGTCCCAGCCGGGCTGCTCGCAGTTTTCCTGCAGTTGATAGGTCATAACCTTGGGGATGGGTAGTTTGGCAATGGCGTCTTCAATCGCTTTTTGCAAGCCGTCTGCCAGATGGGCGCCGGTCTGGATTGCATCCAGAAACAGGATGTCGGCCTTGCCGTCATTTTCTTTTCTGAGACTGGAAACGGCTGTTTCGTCGGCACCAAGAGCAGACAGTCTCTTCAGCAATGCAGGAGTGGCATGACCGCTGGCATCCAGTCCGACGCTGGCAGGCATGAGCTTCTGCGCAACCTGTTTGTCGGCAGCATTGGCTGCGACATTGGTGATGTGTGCAGCCAGTCGGCGCGGGGAAGAAAAACTGCTTACCACGGAATTTTCTGCGGACAGATCTTGTGCCTGTAGCGATTCGGCTAATGCCGAGGAGAATGCTTCGCCGAGTTTTTTTAGGGCCTTGGGCGGCAGCTCTTCTACAAAAAGTTCAACTAGCAGGTTTTTGCTACTCATATTCAGGCGGCTTTCTTTTCTTTTTCGAGTTTGGCCAAAATCTCATCTGCCCAGGCTCTGGGCGCCATCGGGAAGCCGAGTCTGGCACGGCTATGCAGATAACTGGCGGCCACGCTGCGGGCCAGGTTGCGGATGCGGCCGATATAGGCGGCGCGTTCAGTGACAGAAATTGCGCCGCGCGCATCCAGCAGATTGAACGTGTGTGCAGCCTTCAGTATCTGTTCATAAGCGGGTAGCGCCAATTGGGTTTCCATCAGCTGTTTGGCCTGCTTTTCATGCGCCGTGAATGCCGTCAGCAGGAAATCGACATCGCTGTGCTCGAAGTTATAGGCGGACTGTTCTTTCTCGTTCTGCAGAAAAACGTCGCCATAACTGACACCGGGTGAATAGGACAGGTCATAGACGTTCTCCACGCCCTGCAAGTACATGGCCAGACGTTCCAGGCCATAGGTGATTTCGCCGGTGATGGGCTTGCAGTCAATGCCGCCAACCTGCTGGAAATAGGTGAACTGCGTGACTTCCATGCCGTTGAGCCAGACTTCCCAGCCCAGTCCCCAGGCGCCCAGTGTCGGGTTTTCCCAGTCGTCCTCGACGAAGCGGATATCATTTTCTTTCAGGTTGAAACCCAATGCCTCAAGCGAACCCAGGTAAAGTTCAAGAATATTGGCAGGTGCCGGTTTTAATACGACCTGATATTGGTAGTAATGCTGCAGACGGTTGGGGTTTTCGCCGTAGCGGCCATCCTTGGGACGGCGGCTCGGTTGCACGTAGGCGGCTTTCCAGGGCTCGGGGCCGAGTGCGCGCAGAAAGGTTGCGGTGTGCGAGGTACCGGCGCCGACTTCCATATCGTAAGGTTGCAACAGCGTGCAGCCTTGTTTATTCCAGTATTGTTGTAGTGTGAGAATGATCTCTTGAAATGTGAGTGACATCTGCGAGCCGCTTTTTGGGTTGGGCGAAAGGCTTGATTTTACTTCTTTTTACGCAGCCACAAAAGGCAAACCAGGCCTGTAGCAGCGATGAGCAGGAACAGCCAGTTGCCGAAGCGGATGTAAGGTGTGCTGCCAGTGTAACCCTGAGCTTCGCCCTCCAGTATGCCGGTACGGAAATGCGGCAAGTGCGCGAGCACTTCGCCGTTTTTCTCGACGATGGCCGTGGCCCCGGTATTGGTGGCACGCAGCATCATACGACCGGCCTCCAGCGCACGCGCCTGCGATATTTGCAGGTGCTGGTAAGCAGCTGGAGATCTGCCATACCAGGCATCGTTGCTGGTATTAACCAGTATGGTCGCCTCCGGTAGCTGGTAAATGATTTCCTCGCCGAACACATCCTCGTAGCAGATATTGACCGCGACTTTCTGCCCGGCGATAGCCAGAGGTCTCTGGTCGAAGCCGCCTCTGGCCAGATCGGTCAGCGGAATATTGAGCCAGTCCTCATAGATCCAGCCGAATACGGTCTTGAGCGGGATGAATTCACCGAACGGCACCAGATGGGTTTTGCGGTAAGTCTGGCTGGGCGAATTGCCTATACTCAGCATGCTGTTGTAGAACGACTCGTTCTCATATTCCACAGCGCCAAACAGAATATCGCCCCGGTTTTCAAGCGCACGGGCCTTGAACGCGGACAGATAATCATCCGGTACCTGCCGCAGCAGCATGGGCAGCGCTGTTTCCGGCAATACGGTGAGTTTGGCGTTACTGTCCATGGTCAACTGCAGATACTTGTCGAGAGTCCGCTGCACTTCGCCTTCCTGCCATTTAAGGTCCTGGGCGATATTGCCTTGCAGCAGGGCAATGGACACCGGCTCGCCAACTGGCGTAGTCCACGGCACCATTTTCAGCAGTGCACCACTCACCCAAAGTGTAATCAGAGCCGCCAGCATGATTTTTCTGCGTGTTTTGAGTAGAAAAAAGACCAGCAATACCGCTGTGATGGCAGCCAGTAATGACACGCCATAGACGCCGAGGATGGGCATGAAGCCGACAAGCGGGCTGTTGGGTGTTTGCGAATAGCCTATGGTCAGCCAGGGGAATCCGGTGAAAATCCAGCTACGCACCCATTCCGCCAGCGCCCAGAGCAAGGGCGCACTTAACAATAGCTGAGAAGAGCGCTTGCTCAGCCAGCCGACCAGTGCCGGGAAAAGCGAAAGAAATGCGCACAGGCAGAAGGTCGAGAATGCAGCCATCCACCAGGGCATGCCGCCGAAATCGTGCAGGCTGATATATATCCAGTAGATGCCGGTAATGAACAGACCAAGTCCGTAACAGAAGCCCAGCCATGCTGCCTGTTTGCTGTCAGCTGCGTGATGCCACAGGTAAAAGAGGCCGGCAATGCTCAGGATAGTGCTTGGGTAAATATAAAAAGGGGCGAAGCCGAAGACGGCAAAACTTCCAAGAAATGCGGCTAGCAACAGCCTGAATTTTATCGAGCGTAAAAGTGATGCCAATGGAAGTCCTAGACGTTGATTGAATCTTTCAGCATTATAGCGGTTAGGCGTGATTACTTTGTTCAACAGGAGATGGAATGTTAAAAGAATTCAAAGCGTTTGCCATGCGCGGCAATGTGGTGGACATGGCAGTCGGTATCATCATCGGTGCGGCATTCGGATCGATCGTGAAGTCTCTGGTCGATGATGTAATTATGCCCCCGATTGGTTTGCTGCTGGGCAATGTTGATTTCAGTGAACTGTTTTTTGTCTTGAAGGACGGTGCGATTGCCGCACCTTACGCCACAGTAGCTGCGGCCAAGGAGGCCGGTGCTGTGACCTTGAATTATGGCCTGTTTGTAAATGCCATGGTCAGCTTCATTATCGTAGCATTTGCCGTATTTCTGCTGGTGCGTACTATCAATCGGCTGAAGAAAGAAGAGCCTGTTGCACCTCCGGCTACGCCAGAAGATGTTCTGCTGTTACGCGAGATTCGTGATTCCCTGAAGAAATAAATGCTTGGCATCAGGGCAATTAAAAGGGCGACAATATCGCCCTTTTAATTGTTTGCGCACGCTTGATTACATCTGCGGCAATACTTCCTCTATTTCTTCTGTGCCAGGCGGTTCGACTGAAACTTTCTCTTTACCGTCATGGTTCATGAATACGACCATGACGACCTTTTCGCCGATAAAATCCAGTTCGGTGGTTTCATAGTAGGCGCCATCCGGATCGGTGTTGATGAAGTGGTACTGCCAGATGGAGGCAATCACTTCTCCGGAGGAGGCGATTTTCATGTCCTCTTTTTGGGCCGGTTCACCGAACTGCTCGATGATTTTTGCCTTGTCGTACTGGTTGATAGCCGCGACGAATTCTTGTTCCACAGTAGGAATTTCACTCGCGGGTGGGATTTCTTCCGTGTTGCCGGCAAAGGCTGCACTGGAAAAAGCCAGAAACAGAGTTAAAAATAAAGCGCGCATGCCAGTGTCCCTCATATCATTAAACTACTTCAAATATGAGTTGGCCGGTTTAATATAAGTTCCCGTCTATAAAGGCATTTTTGTGTAGTTGTGCTCGGCTGGCCTGTGCTTAGCTAGCCTGTTCTTCGCCGGTTTCGAGTTTAGCCAGGATTTCCACGTTGATGGAGTGCAAGCGTCTGCTGTCCGTACGCAGCGCGGTGAAGCAGAGGTTGTCGAAAACAACCTGTTCGCCGCGTTTGGGCAAATGACCGAACTTGCTGACGACCAGGCCGCCGATGGTGGAGTATTCTTCATCACTGAAGTGGGTGCCCAGTGCTTCATTGAAATCGGCAATCTCAGTCAGCGCTTTGACTCGATATCGACCGCTGGCGTCACGGATGATGTTGTCTTCGGTCTCGTCAAAGTCATACTCATCTTCGATATCGCCGACAATCTGCTCCAGCACATCCTCAATTGTGACCATGCCGGCTACACCGCCGTATTCATCGACAACGATAGCGATATGGTTACGGTTGCTGCGAAATTCTTTCAGCAGGACGTTGAGACGTTTGGATTCTGGAATGAATACTGCTGGGCGTAGCATGTCGCGCACCTCGAAATCCTCACCGGCATAATAGCGCAACAGGTCCTTGGCCAGCAGAATGCCAATGACATCGTCCTTGTTTTCCTCGATCACCGGGAAGCGTGAGTGTGCCGTTTCGATGACGAAGGGAATGAATTTTTCCGGCGGATTGGTGATGTCGATAACATCCATTTGTGAGCGCGGAATCATCACATCGCGCACCTGAATTTCGGAAACCTGCAGTACGCCTTCGATCATGGATAACGCATCGGCATCCAGCAGGCTGTTCTCATAAGCCGAATGCAGCAGTTCTATCAACTGTTCACGGTCTTCCGGCTCGCGCAGCAGAAAATTGCTTAGTCGTTCAAGCCATCGCGGCTTTTCGTGGTCATTTTGTTTGTCATCTTCACTCATTTTTGAGCATTTTCCTTATAGGGGTCGGGGTAGCCAAGATTCATGACAATTCCGGTTTCCAGGGTTTCCATTAATTCTGCTTGAGGCTCGGTTTCATGATCATAACCATGCAGATGCAGGACGCCGTGTACCGTCAGGTGCGCGAAGTGTGCCTCAACGCTCTTCTGCTGTTCTTCTGCTTCCCGCAGGACGACAGGTGCGCACAGAATGATGTCGCCCATCAAATGCGGCTCTTCGGCCAGCGGAAAAGTCAGCACATTCGTAGCATAGTTCTTGCCACGATACTCATAGTTGAGCATGCGGCCTTCGTCTTCATCGACGATGCGCAGGGCAATCTCGGCATCGACGCGCAGGGATTTTCTCGCCCAGCATTTGAACTGTGCTGCCTTGGGCAGACCCTCAAGCGTTGAGGCGTATTGCACTTCCATGGACAGACTGGGCATTATTTTGGCGGTTCTTTCTGCGCGGCCTTCTGGTCCTGATCTTCGCGCACCTGCTCATATTTTTCGTAGGCGTTGATGATTTTTTGTACCAGCGGATGGCGCACCACATCTTCCGACAGGAAGTGCGTCATGGCAATGCCGCGCACATCCTTTAGCACCTGCTTGGCTTCGACCAGACCGCTCTTCTGGTGGCGTGCCAAATCAATCTGTGTGACGTCGCCGGTGATCACCGCCTTGGTGCCAAATCCGATGCGGGTCAGGAACATCTTCATCTGTTCCGGCGTGGTGTTCTGTGCCTCATCCAGAATGATGAAGCTCTGGTTCAAGGTGCGGCCACGCATATAGGCCAGGGGTGCGACTTCGATGGCGCCACGCTCGAACATTTTGTTGACGCTATCGTAGCCGGCCAGGTCATAGAGCGCGTCATAGAGTGGACGAAGGTAGGGGTCGACCTTCTGGGCCAGATCGCCCGGCAGAAAGCCCAGACGCTCGCCAGCTTCTACCGCAGGGCGAACCAGGATGATACGTTTGACGCGGTCTCGGCTCAGTGCGTCAATTGCGCTGGCAACCGCCAGATAGGTCTTGCCGGTTCCCGCTGGGCCGATGCCGAACGTGATGTCAAAGTCCTGAATCTGTTGCAGATATTCGATCTGGCGCGGTGTACGCCCGTGCAGATCGGGTCTGCGCGTCATCAGGGTCGGCATGCTGGATGCCGTGATCGTTTCCGGGCTCAATTTGTCGAGCTCGACCAGGCCGAGCTGGATTTCTTCCAGTTCAATCGGCTTTTTCGCGCGCAGATAAAAGCTTTCCAGCAGCTGTGCAGCAAGCTCCATGTTCTGCTTGTCGCCATTGAGCTTGAAATGTGCGCCGCGGCGGGCAATGCTCACATCCAGCGCATCTTCGATCTGCTTGATGTTTTCATCCAGAGTGCCGCAAAGATTGGCCAGACGGATGTTGTCTTCGGGTTTTAGGGTGATGTCCAAACTCAGTCTTTCAGTAATTCGCCACGCAGAGTGTGGGCGACGGCTTGCGTGATCTTGACGTTCACAAACTGGTCGATCAGTTCGCTGCTGGCGGGGAAATTGACGATGCGGTTGTTATCGGTGCGGCCGGCAAGCTCTTTGCCATCTTTTCTGGAGATACCCTCAACCAGCACGCGCTGCACACTGCCAACCATGGATTCGCTGATGGCCTTGCCTTGTGCTTCGTTGAATAACTGGAGTCTGGCGAGACGGTCCTGCTTGATCTCTGCTGAGGTGTCATCGACCAGATAAGTCGCCGGCGTGCCCGGACGCGGGCTGTAGGCAAAGCTGAAGCAGTAATCGAAACCGACATCGCTCATCAGTTGCATGGTCGCTTCAAAGTCCGCTTCGGTCTCACCTGGAAAGCCGATAATGAAATCGGAACTGATGCAGATTTCCGGTCGCGCGGTGCGTAGTTTGCGAATGATGGATTTGTATTGCAGCACCGTATGATTGCGTTTCATCGCCATCAGAATTCTGTCCGAACCGGCTTGTACCGGCAGATGGATGTGCGAGACCAGCTTGGGGGTTCGGGCAAAGCACTCAATCAGCGCTGGACTCATCTCGTTCGGATGCGAAGTGGTGAAGCGGATACGCTCGATCTGCGGGATTTCGGCGATATATTCAATGAGCAAGGCGAGATCGGCTTTCTCACCGCTTTTGTTCTCAGCGCGATAGGCATTGACATTCTGGCCGAGCAGGGTGATTTCCTTAACGCCTTGTTCTGCAAGAGCTGCAGCTTCGAGCAGCACGTCCTCAAACGGACGGGAAACTTCCTCGCCACGGGTGTAAGGCACTACGCAGAAGCTGCAGTATTTGCTGCAGCCTTCCATGATAGAAAGAAATGCTGCGGCACCTTCAATTCTGGGTGGTGGCAGGTGATCGAATTTTTCGATTTCGGGGAAACTGATATCGACCTGCGATGTTCCGCTACGCTGCCTTTCGTTAATCATGTCCGGCAGACGATGCAGGGTTTGCGGGCCGAAGACGAGGTCGACATAAGGCGCACGTTTGATGATGTTGTCGCCTTCCTGGCTGGCGACGCAGCCGCCGACACCGATCACCAGTTTCGGGTTTTTCTGCTTCATCGGAATGAAGCGCCCTAGATGGCTGAAGACCTTCTCTTCGGCTTTTTCGCGCACTGAACAGGTGTTGAGCAGGATGACATCAGCTTCTTCAGGGTTCTCTGTCTGCTGCATGCCTTCGGCGGCATGCAGCATGTCCGCCATGCGTGATGAGTCATACTCGTTCATCTGGCAGCCAAAGGTTTTGATGAATACTTTTTTAGGCGGGGGATTTTCCCGTCCGCTCTGCTGCGGAGCCCTATCCGCCAATGCTTGCTTGTCTGGCGGCGTCATTTCAGAAGTGTCACTACAGGTGAGGGGTGCAAATTAGTCTGGTAAAACAATTAGTAAGCCGAAATTCTACTCCAAGCTCAGGCTAAAAGCGAATCTGCGAGTAAAATGTGCAGCATGGAAGCATTACCGATTTTTATGAAATTGCAAAGTCGCCGCTGTGTCGTCATCGGCGGCGGTGAAGTTGCCGTGCGCAAAGTCACGATGTTGCTGAAAGCTGAGGCCGCGGTAAATGTGGTTGCCCCGGAACTGCATCATGAGCTGGCGGATTTGTTGGCGGCCGGCAGGATCAGTTATCTTCAATCCATATTCATTCCCTGGCAGCTGGATGGTGCCTGCCTGGTGATTGCGGCAACCGATGATGAGGCGGTCAATCAGGCAGTTTCAGAGCAGGCTCAGACGCGAAACATTCCGGTTAATGTGGTTGATGCCCCGGATTTATGTACCTTCACCATGCCCTCCATTGTAGACCGCTCGCCCGTTGTGATTGCAATCAGTAGCAGCGGCGTCGCGCCGGTTCTGGCCCGCATGATACGCAGCAAGCTGGAAACCTTGATTCCGGCAAGTTATGGCCGATTGGCAAGTTTGGCTGCGGATTTTCGTGATGCAGTAAAACAGCGTTTCAGCACGACACAGGAACGCCGTATATTCTGGGAAAAGACCTTATCCGGTCCAGTGGCCGAACTGGTATTTTCCGGCCAGGAGTCTGCGGCGAGAGCAGCGCTTGACAGCGCTCTTGCTGGCCCAGCAGAGCGGGTTTCGCATGGTGAGGTCTATCTTGTCGGCGGCGGCCCTGGCGATCCGGACTTGCTGACTTTTCGTGCCTTACGCTTGATGCAGCAGGCGGATGTCTGCGTTTACGACAAACTGGTGAGCAAGGAAGTCATGGAGCTGGTGCGGCGCGATGCCGAGCAGATCTATGTCGGCAAGGCACGCAACCAGCATACCTTGCCGCAGGAGGAAATTAATCAGTTGCTGGTTCGGCTGGCCAAGGCAGGAAAGCGCGTGCTCAGGCTTAAAGGGGGTGATCCTTTTATCTTCGGGCGTGGGGGTGAAGAGATTGAAACCCTGCTGGAGCAAAGCATCCCGTTTCAGGTCGTCCCCGGTATTACCGCGGCTAACGGTGTTTCTACCTATGCTGGCATTCCCTTGACGCACCGCGATTATGCACAATCCTGCATATTTACTACAGGACATCTCAAGGCTGACGCTGGCGGCGAGTTCAGTACGGTCGAACTGGATTGGGTAGCCTTGACAAGGCCCAATCAGACGGTGGTGATTTATATGGGACTAGTCGGCCTGGCAGAAATCTGCCGTCAGCTGGTGGCACATGGCCTGCCTGCGCAGACGCCGGCGGCGGTGGTACAGCAGGGCACGACGCCAAGACAGCGTGTAGTTACCGCAGACCTGGCTACACTTGCGGAGAAGGTAAATGCGGCACAGCTCAAGCCGCCATGCCTGATTATTGTCGGTGGTGTGGTGGCGTTACGCGAAAAGCTGGCCTGGTTCAAGCCGGAGATCAGTGCCTAAAGCGGCAGACTCAGGCGCGCTTCCAGCCCCCCCTGCGGTCTGTTGAGCAGTTCCAGCTTGCCTTTGTGCAGCTTCGCTATGCGGTCTGCAATCGCCAGACCCAAACCGCTGCCGCCTTCATTGCCGCGCGCGGCATCCATACGTTCGAAGGGCCTGAGCAGCCGGGTCATGTGAGCAAGGGGAATCCCCGGGCCATTATCCAGTATGCTGATTACGATATAGCCCGCCGATATTCTGGTGGTGATTTCCACGCGGCCCCTGCCGTAAGCAAAAGCGTTGTCGATCAGATTGCCGATCAGTCTGTGCATGGCCAGGGGGCGCAATGTTACCTTGTAGTTGGAGGACAGGTGCAATTCCACATTGCGCCCGGCCCTTATGTGGCGTTCTGCCAGTGACGTAATCAGAGCGTTGATATCCACCATCTGGGCAGGCTCACCTTCAATTCCGCGCACAAAATCCAGGAACTGGTTGATGATGTTGTCCATGTCGGCAATGTCCTGAACCATGCCTTCACGTGCCCCTGTACCTATATTATCCGGCAGCATTTCCACGGCCAGTCTCAGCCGCGCCAATGGTGTGCGAAGGTCGTGTGAAATACCAGCCAGCAGTAGCGTTCTTTCGCTATCCAGTCTTGCCAGAGCCTCTGACATTTCATTAAAAGTGCGCAGGACCTCCCGCATTTCATTCGCGCCTTCTTCGGGCAGTCTGGGTGGTTGATCGCCATGACTGATGCGGTCGGCCGCCTTGACCAGAAAACTCAGTGGACGGTTGATACGGGCTGCGATGAGGTAGGCGCCAAGCAATGATAACAGGGCCACCAATGCAGCCCAACCGAACCATTGCCAGGGGAATGGACGATCTGCAATGAAACGAGGGATGACTACCCAGTAGTCATCCTGCTCGATACTGAAACTGATCCACAAGCCAGGAACGCCGAGATGGTTAATGGCGATCAGTGTTTCCGGGCCAAGTTTTTCCTTGATTTTTTCACCAACGAGCAGAATGAACGGGTCGTTAGGCAAGGGTTCCACGATCTCCAGCAGGTCGGCAGCATAGATGCGTACGCCTTCACGGCCGGATAATTCGGAGAGCAGCGCGATGCGGCGATTTTCATGGGAGGCAAGCAGGGATGCTCGAGTGTAATTTACGACAGTCACTGCTTGCAGGGCCGCTGCTTGCGCGCGAGGCTCGCGCTCAAAATACTCAAAGACTTTGAGTGCGCTGAACTGGCCTATCGCCAGAAGCAGCGCGATCAGCACCATGATGCGGGCAAGTAGGGTGCGGGGAAGTAAGCTCAATGCGCTATGTTTTTGAATGTTATTGCGATAAAAGCTTAGCTTTTCTGTACTTCGCCATCCGGAACGAAGACATAGCCAAAGCCCCACATGGTTTGCAGATATCTGGGATGGGCGGGATCGGGCTCTATCAGCCTTCTCAAGCGCGATACCTGTACGTCGATACTCCTGTCAAATACGTCCAGTTCGCGCCCTCGCGCTAGTTGCATGAGGCGGTCGCGAGACAGTGGCTGGCGTGGATGGTCGACGAACACCTTGAGCAGGGCAAACTCACCGCTGGTGATGGTGATGGGTTCGCCATTGCGGCTCAGGCTGCGGGTGGAGGGGTCAAATACAAAGGCCCCGAAACTGACGTTGGCAGAGTCTGCAGTCGGAGCACCGGGTATGCGTTGCTCCTGACGGCGCATGACGGCGTTAATTCGTGCCAGCAGCTCGCGCGGGTTGAACGGTTTGGGCAGGTAATCATCAGCACCCATTTCGAGGCCGATAATCCTGTCTACTTCGTCGCCACGTGCGGTGAGCATGATGATGGGGATTCTGCTGTTGCCACCACGCAAACGGCGACAGATGGCAAGGCCGTCTTCGCCAGGCAGCATAAGATCCAATATCAGCAGGTCGGGATGGTCATGAGCTAGGGCGGCATCCATCTCGACAGAGTCGGATACGGCTTTTACGCTGAACCCCTGCTCGCCTAGATAGCGCTGCAGCAGTTCCCGCATGCGTAAATCGTCATCAACCAGTAATACTTTTTTTATGTTAGGTTGCATTGCGCTATTTTGAGCATAAATTGTAATGATTGAAAGACTTAACTCGCTTATGCGAGACAAAATTATCAAATACCATGGGTTTGTTACAATTTTTTACATTCACGGGAATGCAGGAAACATTCGGTTTACATTCTTAAGTCATTATAACCGCTCTTAATTGAGTGAATAGCATAAATAAGCCGCAGCTGTGATTGATGCAGGATGTGTTTCCAGTGCAAGGCGGACTGCTAGCTTGCGAAAACTTTTATACTGCTTAAGAATCATAGAAGTATGGAGCTTGATATATAAAAGTGGCATTGAACCATGAGGAGAGCATAAGTGATGCAACATCCATATTGCCAATTCAGAACCCATGTTGCGGTGTAGGTTGACCGATGTCATTTACACATCAATCAGTGATGCCTCAGAAACATACATGGATTTTAATGTGTGTTTTTCTTGGATTATCCCATTCCAGCCTTGCCGGCCCGCGCGGTGCATTATTTGTCGCTGATACCGCTGACGGCAAAATAGTACAGCCGACAGAAGAAGCCGATAGCGAACAGGTACAGGATCTGAATGGAGTCAGTCTTGAGCAGCGCGTACAACTGCGCATAGACCTCAACAATTACTCCCGCTCATCTGACCCGGTTCATAGCCATATTCAGGATCGCCGGCGTTCCATGAACAAGGGCATACAAGAGCGTTTTTTTTCTGCGGACGCGGATACTGATGGGGTGCTGTCGCGTCAGGAGGTTGTGGACAGCCTGCCGCAGGTGGCCAGGCATTACAACCAGGTGGATCTGGATGAAGATGGATTCATCTCGATCAATGAACTGGTGGCTTATCAGGCAAAAGTAATCGAACGTCACCGTGCCGGTGAATTGCGCGTACAGCAGGCCAAGGAGGCTGAGCTCAAAGCATTGCAAAATGCCGATCAGGATGAGGTTTCGAGCAAGCAGACAGCACGTCCCAAGCTCAAAAACAAACAGGCGGAAATCGAAGGCAAGCCCGCCTTGTAATAAGCCGGGCAGCTATGCCTGCCACAAGTTTCTGCCAAGCATCAAGCCTCTATTGCCTGATCGCCCATCCTCTCCGGCTCATGCATAATGAACGCATGAGTCTCAATTTTGAAATTTCCGGCAGTATCAGTGAGATAGATTCCGCCTCCTGGGATGCGCTGACTGATGGTTCCCCTTTGTTAAGCCATGCTTTCTTGAGCGCACTGGAGAAAACCGCTTGTGTCGGACCTGGCACTGGCTGGCAACCCTATCCTTTGTTGGTGACCGAGGGTGACAGCTTGCTGGGCGCCATACCGCTCTATGCGAAAAGTCACTCCTATGGCGAGTATGTTTTTGACTGGGCCTGGGCCAATGCTTTTGAGCAACATGGCATCGCCTACTATCCGAAGCTGATTTCTGCAATCCCTTTCACACCGATTACCGGCACACGACTGTTAAGTCCGGACCCCGAAATTCGTCGCATCATGCTGGAAGTACTGAGCGGGCAATTGCAAAAGCTCAACTTATCTTCTGTGCATGTGTTATTTCCCGATGACGACTCCACAAATACTCTGGAACAGGCTGGCTGGTTGAGGCGCAACGGGATGCAATTCCGCTGGCAAAACGAGGATTTTGAGAGTTTTGAAGCATTTCTCGCAACGCTGACCCATGACAAACGCAAGAAAATCCGTCAGGAGCGGAAGAGAGTCGCCGCAAGCGGCATCGTGAGCAGGCGACTGACGGCAGGAAATATTGGTAAGGAAGACTGGGAGCTGTTCTATCAGTGCTATGTCAACACTTATCACCAGCACGGCTCATCTCCCTATCTGACCAAAGAGTTCTTCCATGAACTTGCTCAGACCATGTCGCAGAATATCCTGCTGGTAGTGGCTGAGATTGCAGGCGAGGGTGTAGCTGCGGCCTTGAATATTTACGGTCAGGGTCGTGATGGCGACAGCTGTCTTTATGGGCGCTACTGGGGCGCCCTGCAGTATATACCTGGCCTGCACTTTGAGCTTTGTTACTACCAGGCGCAGGAATTTTGCATCGAGCGCGGCATACGCTATTTCGAAGGCGGGGCACAGGGTGAGCACAAACTGGCACGCGGTTTCCGACCCCGACCCACCTGCTCATTTCACAAGATCGCCCACCCTGAGTTCGCTGCATCTATCGCACGTGTACTGCAGCGTGAGGCCAAGGCAATGGAAATTTACCAGAACGAGCTTGAGGAACGTGAGCCGTTCAGACGTCAAACAGATATTACTCATTTTGATTGAATTTTTTTGCGGGAATTGACTTAGCTTTACCAACACAGGCTAGTCATCGTAAGCAGCTTGGGACGCCGTTGTGCGCAGTTTCTGGCCAAGCGGGCATCGGCTTCCAACGGCCAAAGCGGATAAAGTTAAAGGGATTTTAAACGCCTCTTGGGGCGTTTTTTGCGAGTTTGCGTTGCAGCGTGCGGCGATGCATATTGAGTGCGCGTGCGGTGGCGGAGATATTGCCTTCGTGTTCGGTCAGAACGCGCTGGATGTGTTCCCATTCCAGCCGGTCGACAGGCAGCGGGTTGCTGGCGACCGAGATGCTATCGTCGCCATCGGCCTTGTGAAAGGCGGCAATTACCTCGTCAGCATCCACCGGTTTGGCAAGATAATGCGTGGCTCCCAGTTTGACTGCTTCAATGGCCGTAGTGATGCTGGCATAGCCGGTGAGAACCACAATGCGTGTGCTGGGGTCGATAGCATTGAGACGCCTGATCAACACCAGGCCGGAGTCGCCGGGCATTTTCAAATCGACCACTGCATATTCCGGCGGGTCGGCCTCGGCAAGCCGGATAGCCGTTTCTACATCGTGCGCGACAGACAGCTCAAAACCGCGTCGTTTCAACGCCTTACCCATCACCTCACAGAAGGTGATGTCATCGTCCACTAACAGCAGGTTTGGCAGGTTTTCTGTACTCAACTTCATGGTTGGTCTTTGGCTATCATTCCTGTTTGTAGATAAACCTGCTTCCGCAGCACCCACGTAAAAGTCATGAACTTAGTGTTCATCGTATGGCTGCTCTGCCTCCAGCCACATGGCGTTGATGATGGCGAACCCGACCGCAAGGCCGATACCGAGTACCCAGGCGAAATACCACATGATGAGCTCCTAATAGGCAGTGTGTGTGTTGTCTTGAATCGATTGCACTGTAACCTTGCCCCTGAGCACACGATATACCCATGAGGTGTAAATCAGGATCAGCGGCAGGAAAATGATGGTGACGATAAACATGATGCCCAGCGTCTTCTGGCTTGAAGCCGCGTCCCACAGGGTCAGGCTGCTGTTGGGATCGGTGGATGAGGGCATGATGAAGGGGAACATGGAGAATCCTGCCGTCAGAATAATGCCGGTCAGTGTCAGAGAGCTGAAGAAGAAGGCCAAACCCTGACGACCGATACGCCCTTGCCATAGGGCCATTGCAATGCCGAGAAAGCCGGCTGCCGGCGCCGCCATCATCCATGGGTAAGTCTGGTAGTTGCTGAGCCATGCGCCGGCCGAGATTTCAACCGTCTTGGCCAGCGGGTTGAAGACTGAATTGGCATCAGGCATGGAAACGATGCGATAACCTTCGATGTCGGCTGCCAGCCAGATGCCGGTCAGTGCAAAGGCAGCGGCACAGACTGCCCCGGCTGCCAGAGCCGCCTTGCGTGCACGGGCCTGCACGACGCCATCGGTGCGCAGCTCCAGATAGATGGCACCATGCATCATCAGCATGGACAGACTGACAATGCCAGAGAGCAGCGCGAACGGGTTGAGCAACGCCCAGAAGCTGCCGGTGTAATAAGAGCGCATGGTGTCGTCCAGGTGGAAAGGCAGGCCCAGCAACAGGTTACCGAAAGCGACACCGAAGATCAGTGCGGGCACCGCGCCGCCGACGAACAAGCCCCAATCCCAGAAGTTGCGCCAGCGCGGATCTGCAAGTTTACTGCGAAAATCAAACCCGACCGGGCGGAAGAACATGGCAAACAACACCAGCAATAGTGCGATATAGAGGCCGGAAAACGCGGCGGCGTAGACGAACGGCCAGGCGGCAAAGATGGCGCCGCCGGCGGTAATGAACCAGACCTGGTTGCCTTCCCATACTGCACCGATGGTGTTGATGATGACGCGTCGCTCGTCGTCATTCTTGCCGAGGAAGGGCAGCCACGCCGTGACGCCCATGTCGAAGCCGTCGGTGACGGCAAAACCGATCAGTAGTACGCCGATAAACAACCACCAGATCAGCTTCAGACTTTCATAGTCCAGTATCATGATGCGCTCCTTATGCCGCTGCTTGTTCGAAGTGGTATTTGCCGGTATGCAGGCTGGAAGGCCCCAGCCGCGCGTACTTGAACATCAGGAACAGTTCAACGATCAACAGCAGCGTGTAGAAACCGAGAAAGCCGGCCAGGCTGAAATAAAGGTTGCCCACCGACAGCGATGAGGTGGAGAGATGGGTCGGCAGGATGCCGGAGATGGTCCATGGCTGACGGCCGTATTCGGCGACAACCCAGCCCAGTTCTGCGGCGATCCAGGGTAGGGGAATGGCGAACAGGCACAGCTTCAGCAGCCAGGTTTTCTGGCCGATCTGGCGTTTGGTGCTGTAGTAGAAGGCTGTCGCGAAGATGAACAGGAGCAGGAAGCCCAAGCCGACCATGATACGGAAGCTCCAGAACAGTGGGGCGACCTTGGGGATGGTGTCGTTGGCGGCTGACTTGATCTGTTCTTCACTGGCATCTGTCACGTCTGGCGTGTATTTCTTCAAAAGCAGGCCATAGCCGAGGTCGTCTTGATATTGCTCGAACTCGGCTTTTGCAGATTGGTCGCCAGCCTTGAGGCGACTCAAGGCATCGTAGGCCAGCATGCCGTTACGGATACGTTGCTCGTTTTCCGTCTTGAGGTCGATGATGCCGGTAATCGGTTCATCCAGTGAGCGGGTGGCGATGATGCCGAGCGCATAAGGAATCTTCACCGCATAGTCGGTGCGTTCTTCAGCCTGATTGGGCAGGCCGATCAGCGTGAAAGCGGCCGGTGGTTCTTCTGTGTGCCATTCGGCCTCAATGGCGGCCAGTTTGACTTTCTGCACTTCGCCGGTGGCATAACCGGATTCGTCGCCCAGCACGATGACTGACAGGATGGAGGCAAGGCCAAAGCTGGAAGCAATGGCGATGGAGCGCAGGGCGAAGCCGGTATCGCGTTTTTTCAGCAGGTACCAGGACGAGATGCCCAGCACAAACATGGAGGCGGTGACATAACCCGCTGCTACCGTGTGCACGAATTTGACCTGGGCCACTGGATTGAAAATCAGTTCGGAGAAGTTGGTCATTTCCATGCGCATGGTTTCAATATTGAAAGCAGCACCGACCGGATTCTGCATCCAGCCGTTGGCAATCAGGATCCAAAGTGCGGAAAGGTTGGAGCCGATAGCGACGAGGAAAGTCACCATCAGGTGTTTTTCCTTGGAAAGTCGATTCCAGCCGAAGAAGAACAGGCCGACGAAGGTCGATTCAAGGAAGAAAGCCATCAGGCCCTCGATTGCCAGCGGCGCGCCGAAAATGTCGCCGACATAGTGTGAGTAGTAGGCCCAGTTGGTGCCGAACTGGAACTCCAGCGTAATACCGGTAGTGACCCCCATGGCGAAGTTGATGCCAAACAGCTTGCCCCAGAACTTGGTCATGTCGCGGTAAATTTCCTTACCGGTCATCACATAGACTGATTCCATAATTACCAGCAGCCATGAAAGCCCTAGCGTCAGCGGGACAAACAGGAAATGGTACAGCGCAGTGGCCCCGAATTGCAGGCGGCTGAGATCGACGACTTCGGCGGAGGGTAACATGGGCGTTCCTTTGCGGCTTATCGATTATTGTTTGTTCAAAATGATGCGGCTGGTGTTTTCGCCACGGTCTTCCTTGGGCATCGGCTGATCAAAAAACAGCGCCCACAATACATACAGCAGTATGACCTTGATGATCAGAGCCAGCGTGATTTCCCATTTGAGCGGGAAAGGGCGTTTGCGGCGAGGAAACCAAGTTTTCGGCATGACGATAGTTTAGACCTGTCGTTGACGCATGGGTAGTGGCTACTGGCAGCATGGGTTGTGGTGTATTGAGTAAAAGGCTGGCATTGTTCAATGAGCGGCAAGGCCTACTTCAAACGCTACGCCGTCAGCCCGGTCAGCGGCAAGTGTATGCATGTGATGGTGCCGCTGTCCGGATGCTTGTCCAGTTTCACGCTGCCATTAAAGCGCCCGAGAATAATACGGGAAAGATACAATCCAAGCCCCATGCCTTCTTCGCGCTTGGTGGTAAAGAATGGCGTACCCGCATGTCGGGTGGCTTCTTCCGTCAGGCCGGCGCCATAGTCCCGTATATTCAGGGTCAGTTGCGAATGATCCCATTTGCCTTCTATGTCTACGCGCTCGGGCGAGGCGTCGGCCGCATTGTCCAGCAGATTGATCAGGGCCATGCCCAAAGTCAGGTCGGTGACGATCATCGGTGCAGGAACGGTGCCCCTGATAACGCAGTTAAGTTGTACGGCAGGACGAATGTCGCGCCAGCGCTGGATTGTATTTTCAAGATAGTGGTCGAGCGCAACGCCATTGGCATCAACTGCCCGCACATCCCCTGCCGAAGAGGTGAGCGAGGTCAGAATGTCCTTGCAGCGATCCACCTGTTTACGCAGCAGGGCCAGGTCTTGCTGCAACTGCGGTTCATGGGCGTATTCCTCGCTCATTTCCTTGGCCAGCACCGCCATGGTCGCCAAAGGTGTACCCAGTTCGTGAGCGGCCGCAGTAGCCAGCGCTCCCAATGCCAGCATGCGCTCACTTTCGAGTGCAGATTCGCGGGCCTCTGCGGTTAGCTTGTCGTATTCACGCAGGTTCTGCCCGATGCGGGTGACGAAAAAGGCAAATATGCCTGCACTCACCACAAAACCGAGCCACATGCCGACAAGGTGAATGTCGAGATTCGTGCCTATGCCGGCATGTACATGCAGATGCGATAGCGGCATGTGAAAGAACACCAGCATGGAATAGCTGAATACGGCCAATCCGGCAATCAGCCAGACATAAAGTGTATTGAGAGCTACGGCGGCAATTGCTAGAGGCAGCAGATACATCCACACAAAGGGGTTGCTGTAGCCCCCGGTGAAATAGAACAGGGTTGTCAGTGCGACGATATCCCCCAGCAATTGCACCAGCAACTCGGTCTCGCTCACCCCAATCGGATCGTGTAAGCGCCACCAGGTCATGACGTTCAGTAACAGCATACCGCCCAGAGCGATGCCTATTGGCCATGGATTCAAGGGGATACTGAGGTAATGCAGCAGCAGCGCGACGGATGCCAGGAAGCCAACGACGACAATACGCAGCCAGAACAGGCGGCGCAGGTTTTTAGTCGCGGCGGTGTGCGGATGGAAGTGTCTGGCGAGCATGTTCCGATTTTAGCGCGCAACGCGTGAACTTTGTTGCGACAAATTGCCGCTGTCACATTCTGGTGGTTGTGCAATCGGCTACGGCAATGGTTGACCGCGACGATATGTCGCATTTTCTCTGCCCGGGCTTGCACCTAGAATATACATAAAATAAAAACAGGGAGTTATTATGAACTTCAGCAAAATCATGCTGATTCTGGCTGGCGCATTGCTTGGCAGTTCTGTTGTAGCAGCTGAGAGTGTCGAGCCGGCAGAAGAGCAAAAACTGGCTGGAATCACGGATATCAGCCTGCCGAATATTGATGTGTATGGCGCGATGGATATGTCGTCAAGGTATGCGACAGCGCAATCGACGGCAGTAACCCGATTTCAGGCAGATAGTCTGATCGTGCCGCAGAGCAGTCAGGCAATTAACTGGGTGCAGATTCAGGACAGCGGGGCGACCGATGTCGGTGATGTACTGAAAAGCGTGCCGTCGGCCTACAGCGGCAATAGCAGAACTGCACCCTTTGCCAGCTCTTCCTGGAAGATACGCGGTTTCGATGCATCGGTCACGCGCAACGGTTTCCGCCAACTCTATTTCGAGGATGTCGACCAATCCGCATTCAGTAACGTCGAGCGGGTCGAAATCATCAAGGGTCCTGGTAGCGTTGCGCTCGGCATGGAGGGTCTGGGCGGCAGCATCCACATGATTACCAAACGACCTGAACGTGATTTTGCCGGTAGCGCTCACGTCACCCTCGGCCAGTACGATACGAAGATCGGCGGCTTCGACCTGACGACAGGTATCGGCGACAGCGGCCTCGGTATCCGCCTCAACGGCGAGATCGAGCGCTCCGGCACTTTCGTCGACCATCAGGATATCGACCGCGACAACGTCGGCCTGACCGTGACCTGGGATCAGGGCGGCCCGGTACGGGCTTTTCTCATGGCCGAATACCAGCAGCGCGAGAGCTCGCCCAACCCGGGTCTGCCGGTCGGTTTCAGCGGCAAGCGCAGCACTTATCTGGGCGAGCCGGCGTTCGACTATCTCAATACCTGGTCGCCGCTGATCCAGACCTGGCTCGAGATCGATCTCGGCGAGAACTGGACGCTGAGTCCTCGCTACCAGCGCTTCGAGTTCAACGTCAACCAGCAGCAGGTGCGCCTGCGCGATCCTATCGGCAGTGGCTTGATCAGCCGTAACGGCCGCCACAACTTTCACGAGCGCGACATGACAGATACCTATGAGCTGGAGCTGACAGGCCGTTTCGACCTTGCCGGCATGGCGCATCAGGTGGCGCTTGGCTACACTGCCGAGCGGCATGAATGGAAGGGCGACTGGTCCAATTATGTCGGTGTGACGGCCATCAATCCGTATAACCCGGTCTATGCCAATGTATTGCCGGCGATCGGAGCGCTCAGCACGTTCAGCGGCCAGGCGGATACCGACGAGTTCTACGTGCAGGATCTGATCAAGCTGACCGACCGTTTCAATCTGCTGCTCGGCCTGCGTCAGGTCGAGAGCCGCATCGATACGCCCGACAGCAGCGATCAGGACGACCGCACCAACACCTTCCAGGTCGGCGCTTCTTATCTGCTCGATCCGCAATGGTCGCTGTTTGCCGGCATGAGTACAGCGATGTCGGTCGAAAGCGTGATCGGCAGCCTTTCGGCCGACAGCACGCCGTTCGAGCCGGAACGCAGCCGTCAGCGCGAGATCGGCATCAAACACCAGTCGGACAAGTTGAACGGCAGCCTGTCGCTGTTCCACATCGCCATCGAGAACGCAGCCACGGCCGATCCGGCCAGCCCCGGCTTCGATATCCAGAGCGGCGAACAGCGTTCGCGCGGCGTGGAGCTGGAAGGTGGCTGGCAGGCGACCGCCGACTGGTACCTGAGCGGCGGGCTGGCCTACATCGATGCCGAGATCACCAAGAGCAACAATACCGATGTCGGCAACCGTTTGGGCAATATCGCGCATCTGCAGGCCAATTTATGGACGCGCTATCGCCTGCTGCCCAAGGTGCATATCGGCCTTGGCGCCAATCATGTCGGTGAGCGCTACGGCACCATTTCCAACACCTACAAGCTGCCGTCTTACACCACGGTGGATGCCTCGCTGGCCTGGCAGATCGACCCGCGCCTGAAAGCCGAGTTGTTCGTGCAGAATCTGTTGGACAAGGCGTATTACACCGGCAACAACAACTTTTCCGTATATCGTGGCGAACCGCTGACGGCCTATGCAAGGATGATGGTAAATTTCTGATACATCATTGCACAAGGTTGATGGCATGTTGAGATTCTCTTGGTATTGGAGCCTGTTTTTACTGGTAGCGCTGCCAGCAGCGCTATTGATAGCGGTAATCTCGTATCGGGGTGAGCGCGCAATCCGGGTCGAGCAAATGGAAATACCGGTCGGTAGTGCTGCGCGTCTGCCGAGACTGACGGCTGCACCCGGGGGTGGGGCCATCATGAGCTGGGTCGAGCCTGCAGGCGACCAGCATGTGTTGAAATATGCCTTGCTCAGAGACGGACAATGGCAGCGGGACGGTGTGGTGACGCAGGGGAGCGGCTGGTTCGTCAACTGGTCTGATTTCCCCTCGGTGGTTGCCATTGACGAGGCATTCTGGCTCGCGCACTGGCTGGTCAAGCAACCCGGCGGCAGCACCTATGATTACGATATCGCGCTCGCCATCTCTAACGATGCAGGCATGAGCTGGCGGCAAATCAACAGCCCGCACCGTGACGGCAAGGCGGCTGAGCATGGCTTTGTCAGTATTTTCGCCGACCGCGGGGCGGCAGGCATCATCTGGCTGGATGGCCGGGATTTTGTCAGCCAGCCGGCATCGCCTGGCCATGAAGAGCATCATGCGAGTCATTCCGGCAACTTTGCATTGATGTATACACGCGTGCTTGCCGATGGCTCGATGGAGGTTGAACAGGTGGTGGACGGCAATACCTGCACCTGCTGCTGGACCGCCGTTGCATCGGTTCCGGACGGGACGGTCGCAGCCTGGAGAGGTCGCACGGACGACGAGATTCGGGATAATCGCGTTGCCCGACTGGTCAATGGAAGCTGGAACACCCCCCGGCCTTTGGGTGGCGAGCAATGGAAGATTGCGGGTTGTCCGGTCAATGGACCTGCACTGGCCGCGCAGCAGAACCAGGTGCTGGCTGCCTGGTTTACTGCTGAAGGTGATCAGCCCAGAGTGCGTGCAGCGATATCGAACAATGGCGGGCGAGAGTTTTCCGATCCGGTCGATCTGGATGACAAGCGGCCTTTGGGCCGTATCGATGCCCTGTGGCTGGATAGCGAGCGCGCACTTGTCTCATGGATGGCGAGTCCTGTGGAAAAGACATCCGAGCTCGTCGTGCGGATCATCGATACAAGCGGTCAGGTCAGGGAAGTCTCCAGCTTGGGCAGCTTGAGTGCCGACCGGGATTCCGGAGTTCCGCAAATGGTCAGGGATGGCAATCAACTCTATGTGGCGTGGACCAGACCGCAGCCGGATTTTGGTATTGCACTCGGCCACCTCCCCATAACGCAGTTTAGTGACTAGTCAGCTAGCAGCCCTCACGGGATGATCCGGGGCATCCGGCATGCCTGCGACAATATGCCACATTCCTCGGCAGGCCGTAGCTTCCTATAATTCAAGGCATTCGCCATTCCGGAGTATTGATTGTGAAGTTGAAGAAAATCGCCCTTGTCGTCGCTGGTTGTTTTGCCGCTGCACCTGTCGCATTTGCCGAACATCCCATTCATACCCCTGAAGTCTCCGTGCATGAGAAGCATCTGCAGACCCTGCCGACGCTGACTGATTTGAGCCCGTCGCAGGAAGACCTGCAGCGCCTGCGTGCCAATACCAGCGACACCGCTTCCCTGCTGGAAGGGCAACCGGGTATCAGCCTTTATCGGGCCGGCGGCGTTTCCAGTCTGCCATCCATCCACGGCATGGCCGATGACCGCATTCGCATCAAGGTCGATGGCATGGACCTGATTTCCGCCTGTGCCAACCACATGAACTCGCCGCTTTCCTACATCGATCCCGCCAACGTCGACAAGATCAAGGTGTTCGCCGGTATCACGCCGGTCAGCATGGGCGGCGACAGTATCGCCGGCACCATCGCCGTCGATTCGGCCGCGCCGGAGTTCGCTGCATCTGCCGATGAGCTGCTGATGAAAGGCAAGGCTTCGACGTTTTACCGCAGCAACAACGATGCGCGCGGCATCAATCTCTCCGCCACCATCGCCAGTGACATCCTCTCCGTGCGATATACCGGTGCAACCGCCGAAGCCAACAACTACAAGGCTGGTAGCGGTTTCAAGCGGGCTGACTTGGCCGCGACCAGCACGATTGCCGGTGGTAATCGCGGTTGGCTGGCTAGCGATGAAGTCGGCTCCACCGCTTATAAAACCGAAAATCACGCCCTGGATTTCGGTTTGCGCCATGACAACCACCTGCTTGAATTGAAAGTCGCGGTGCAGAATATTCCGTATCAGAACTTTCCCAACCAGCGCATGGACATGACCGGCAACGATAGCGAGAGCTACAACCTGCGTTACACCGGCGATTACGACTGGGGGAAGTTGCAGGCCAGCGCTTATCATGAGAGCACGCGCCACGATATGAACTTCGGTGACGATAAGCTATTTTGGTATGCGAACATGACAACTGGCTTGCCGGTCGCCGGCATGCCGATGGAAACCAGGGGCAGCAATACGGGCTTCAAGCTGCAGGGTGACGTCATTCTCTCCGAGCGCGATCTGCTGCGTATCGGTACTGAATTTCAGCGTTATCGGCTTGATGACTGGTGGGACCCGGTCGCCAATTCCGGCAACATGATGGGGCCTGGCACCTTCTACAATATCAACAACGGCGAGCGCGACCGTTATGCTGTGTTTGGCGAATGGGAAGCGCACTGGAATTCCCAATGGATGACACAGCTAGGGATGCGTCATGAAACCGTGAAAATGGATACGGGCCGCGTGCAGGGTTACAGCAGCACCGGCATGATGAGTTATGGTGACCCCACTAACCCAGCCAGCATCCCGGGTGCCTTCAATGCGGCCGACCGCAGCGAAACTGACCAGAATCTGGATTTGACTGCCATCGCGCGCTTTACGCCGGATGAGCGCCAGACTTATGAAGCCGGTTATGCCATGAAGACCCGTTCACCCAATCTGTACGAGCGTTATACCTGGTCTCGCAACAACACCATGGTCATGAACATGAACAACTGGTATGGCGACGGCAACGGTTATGTCGGCAATCTCGATCTTGATCCGGAAGTTGCGCATACCCTGAGCGTTTCAGGCAACTGGCACGATGCGGCACAGGAAAACTGGAGCCTCAAGCTGACGCCTTATTACACCTACATCAATGATTACATCGATGCTGTCGCCTGTGATGAAGTCGGCAAGGTATGTCTGGCACGTACTGACGGCTTCCTCAATCTGAGCCTGGATAACCAGCGCGCCCGTATCTATGGCATCGACATGTCCGGTAAATTGGCACTGGTCAAGGGAAGCAGCTTTGGTAGCCTGCAGGCCAAGGGTCTGGTCAGCTATACGCGTGGCAGAAATCTCTCTTCCGGTGACGACCTTTACCACATCATGCCGCTCAACATGAAACTGGCACTGGATCATCGTTTTGGCGCATGGAGCAACACGCTGGAACTCAAATTGGTGGATGCCAAGGATCGCGTACAGGATGTACGCAAGGAACTGGAAACTTCCGGTTACGGACTGCTCAATTTCTACAGCAGTTATGAATGGAAACATGCGCGTCTGGATGTCGGCGTCGAGAACCTGCTGGACAAGGATTACGACGATCTGCTCGGTGGTTCCTACCTTGGTCAGGGCGCTACCATGGGCAGCGGCGTGCTTTATGGCACAGCCGTTCCCGGCATGGGGCGATCCATCAATACGACGTTGACCGTCATGTTCTAACAGCTATTAAAGTTTGTACCACCCCGACTCCCGCCAGCTAGCCTGGCGGTTTTTTTTGTCCGGCGTTAGTCTTCCAGCACTTCCAGAAAGGCATCTCCATAGCGCAGCAGTTTGGCCTGGCCGATGCCGCTGATGACAGCCATTTCGTCCAGTGTCTGCGGCTTGCGGTTGAGGATCTCGAGCAGGGTGCTGTCATGAAAGATGACATAGGGCGGCACGCCTTGTTCGCGTGCCAGTTCCAGCCGCTTGTCCTTCAATGCCTGCCATAGCGGGTCATCACTGACGCCGGCATAGGCTTCGCGCGCATTGGCGCTACGCTCGGCCTTGCTGGCCTTGCGCCTTGCCGGCTCGGCATCACGGCGCAGCCATACTTCGGTTTCGCCACGCAACACAGGCCGCGCAGTCGTGGTCAGTTTCAGGCCACCGTAGGCCGCCATGTCGCTTTCCGCAAACCCGGCCGCCACCAGTTGGCGGAACACGCTGCTCCATTGCGCCTGGCTCAATGCCTGGCCGATGCCGTAGGTGGAAAGCGTGTGATGATTGAATTGCGCAATCTTTTCGGTCTTTTTACCCAGCAGCACGTCGATCAGATGAACAACACCGAAGCGTTGCCCGGTGCGGTAGATGCACGAAAGCGCCATCTGCGCTGCCTGAGTGCCGTCCCAGGTATCGACCGGATGCAGGCAGTTATCGCATTGCCCGCAGTTGCCGGGATGGGCTTCGCCAAAGTAGCGCAATATGGTCTGGTGGCGGCAGGCGGTGGATTCGCAGAAGCCCAGCAGGGCATCCAGTTTCTGCCGTTCTACACGTTTGCGCTCTTCCGGCGCGTCGCCTGAATCCAGCATCTGGCGCATGCTGACGACATCGCCCAGGCCATAGGTCATCCAGGCATTGGCCGGCAGGCCATCACGTCCGGCGCGGCCGGTTTCCTGATAATAGCCTTCCATGCTTTTTGGCAGATCAAGGTGCGCGACAAAGCGCACATTGGGCTTGTCGATGCCCATGCCGAAAGCCACGGTCGCCACCATGATGACACCTTCCTCGCGCAGGAAGCGGCGCTGGTTGGCGTTGCGCGTCGCCGCGTCCAGCCCGGCGTGGTAGGGCAGCGCATCCCAGCCGCGAGCCTTGAGCCAGTCTGCAGTTTCTTCCACCTTGCGGCGTGAGAGGCAATAGACGATGCCTGCATCATTCGGATGCTCGCTTTCGAGAAAGGCTTCCAGTTGCTGACGTGCGTTGGCTTTTTGCGTCACACGGTAGCGGATATTGGGCCGGTCAAAACTGGAAACGAACTGCCGCGCTTCCTCCAGCCTGAGACGCTCGACGATCTCGGCGCGGGTAGGCGCATCCGCCGTCGCCGTCAGCGCGATGCGCGGCACCTGCGGGAAGCGCTCGTGCAGCAGCGTGAGCTGGCGGTATTCCGGGCGGAAATCATGACCCCATTGCGAAACGCAATGCGCTTCATCAATGGCAAACAGCGCTATGCCGTGGCCGGAGGCGACCTGCTCCAGCATGGAGAGAAAGCTGCTCATGAGCAATCTTTCCGGGGCTACATAAAGAATATCCAGCTCGCCCTTGTGTATCTGACTCATCACGCCGCGCGCCGCCTCGGCATCGAGGCTGGAGTTGAGAAACGCAGCCTTGACGCCAAGCTGCTGCAATGCCTCGACCTGATCCTGCATCAGCGCGATCAACGGTGAAACTACAATGCCGACACCATTACGTAGCAGTGCCGGAATCTGGTAACAAAGCGACTTGCCGCCGCCGGTCGGCATCAACACCAGCGCATCGCCACCTGCGGCCACATGCTCGACGATGGCCTGCTGTCCCCCGCGAAAGGCGGAGTAGCCGAACACTTCCTGCAGAATGTGGTGAGCGGATTGGGCGGAGGCGGAGCTGGATGACATGGATTCGCGTGCTTTGGGTTTTGAGTCTGAGAGAGTCAATTGCAGGGTTGAGCAAGGTCGCCTCAACCGTAGGGCTGAAAAAGAATGTAAGAGTAACAGGAATGGACGTCTATCTCACCTGTTAATCTCGAGCGAACTAAACGCAGATATCAGCGCTTTCTGCGCGGTGGAAAAATCCACCACAGCGCCAGAATCAGTAGGCCGAACAGGGTGTAAGTGAGCACAAACACCCACGGGGCAAAATCGTAAAACAAAAGCTGCTGCAGCCAGTGCCCGATGAAACTGCCGCTGTAGGTTTCTGCATTCGCCTTGATGCGCAGCCATCGTTCCACGTCAGTCAGCGGGCAAGTGATATCCAGCCAGGTGCCGATCGCGACTGACAGCATGCCGGCCAAATGCACGAACCGCAGCCAGAAATGGTTGACCCAGCGCCAGCCGCGCAGATTGCCGACGACAATCAAAACGGTGCCGAGAACGATGAAGATGACCACCCCGCTGTGCAGGGCCAGCACCAAGTCGGCCAATAGTTGATAAGGTAATGTCGTGTCCATGATTTAACCCAGATAATCCATTTGGCGGCGCGCTGCGCCTGCGTGAGTGCTAGCGGTCAGCTTGCGGTCATTTACGCAGCTTGCTCGGCGTCCATAGATCAGGCTATGGACTTCTCCCAAGCCACAAAACTGCCTCGCAATCTGCCTAGCCTTCATCTCACGCCCTAATGGATTATCCGGGTTAATTTTGCATCAAACTGACCGCGAGTACTATTGCCGCCTTCTGAACTCCCACGGCGGCACCGGCTTCGTGTCAGCCCACAAACCGAGCCGCTCGCGTTGCGCCAGATCTTCCGCCTGTGCGTAGGCGGCGCGGTCTTCCGGTTCCAGTTCCTCCTGATAAAAACGGTAAAACCACGCCATGCCCCGTTTCACCTGTTCCAGCCCGACATCCATATCCTGCAAAAATACCTTGCCGACGATGCGGTCGTATTTGTCGCGCTTGTTGTAGCTGACGGTGACGTGCTTGCCGGCAATTAGCGCCGTCAGTGATTTTTTTGATTTATTGCCGTAAGCCTGAAACCTCTCCGGCGCATCAATCGCCCCCAGCCGCACCTTATGCTGCGTGTTGTCCGCCAGTACGATGATCGAATCGCCATCAGAAACATGGACGACCTTGCCCGCCAGTTCATTCGCCGGAACGCAGGCGGGCAGCAGGAGTAATAACAAAATAAGGTAACGGAATTTCATGGTTTGATTGTGCCTAATTTCAGGGGTGTTTCTTGGATGATATTTAAAAGAGCAGGCTATTCATATTAGTCATTTGTAATTCATAGATGTTAAAACTTGGGGCGATCACACAGCAGCTTGAGGTCGTTTAAATGATTTCGACCACATTTTTCTTTCATTTTCCTCGCTACATTACCGAAGCAAATGTGCCGATGATTTTCTTGCGCTATTTGCCGAAGGAGGAGGAAGACTTGCCAGTACCGTTCTAAGGGCGCAGCGCAGTCGCCGTGTCCCTAGACTAGATATAAAGGACACTTAGGAACGGTTATACTGAAATAATTGATGCAGGGAATCATCCTTATCCAACTATGACTACTAAATAAGGATTCGTCTGTTCGTAGCATTGCAACTTAAAGAGTCAATATAAGTTGTAGGTTTATGATAGATTTTTGTCAGGAAAAAAGAAGTTGCATTAACATGAGGGGCTTTGTTGATGCCTTCTCTACTCAATATGGACTAAGGTTATATGGATTGAAAGAGTGCGCGAAAAATTTAACGTAACCCTGCTTGTAATAACGTTTTGAAACTGGAAAAAAACAATGACAACTACCCAACAACGCGCCGAACTGCAACGCCGAATCTGGCAAATCGCCAACGATGTGCGTGGCGCAGTCGATGGCTGGGATTTCAAGCAATACGTGCTTGGCACACTGTTCTATCGCTTCATCAGCGAGAACTTTGCGAGCTATATCGAAGGCGGTGACGACAGCATCAACTATTCCGAACTTCCCGATAGCGTCATCACACCGGAAATCAAAGACGACGCCATCAAGACCAAGGGCTATTTCATCTACCCCAGTCAGCTGTTTGCCAGGGTGGCTGCCAGCGCCAATACCAATGAAAGCCTGAATACCGACTTGGCCGCCATCTTTGCCGCCATTGAAAACTCCGCCAACGGTTACCCCTCCGAGCAGGACATCAAAGGCCTGTTTGCCGACTTCGACACCACCAGCAATCGCCTCGGCAGCACCGTAAAAGACAAAAACAGCCGTCTGGCTGCTGTCCTGAAAGGCGTGGCCGACTTGAATTTCGGCCATTTTGACGCCAGTCACATCGACTTGTTCGGTGATGCCTACGAATTCCTCATCTCCAACTACGCCGCCAACGCTGGCAAATCCGGTGGCGAGTTTTTTACCCCGCAGCATGTTTCCAAGCTGATTGCCCAGCTCGCCATGCACAAGCAAACCAGCGTCAACAAGATTTATGATCCGGCCTGTGGCTCCGGCTCGCTGCTGCTGCAAGCCAAAAAACACTTCGATGCGCACGTCATCGAAGACGGCTTCTTCGGGCAAGAAATCAACCACACCACCTACAATCTGGCGCGGATGAACATGTTCTTGCACAACATCAACTACGACAAGTTCAACGTCCAGTTGGGCAACACTCTGATAGACCCGCACTTCGGCGACGACAAACCCTTCGATGCTATCGTCTCCAACCCGCCCTATTCGGTCAAGTGGATAGGCGCGGACGACCCTACCCTAATCAACGACGAGCGCTTTGCCCCGGCCGGCGTGCTCGCCCCCAAATCCAAGGCCGACTTCGCCTTTGTGCTGCACGCCTTGAGCTATCTCTCCAGCAAAGGCCGCGCCGCCATCGTCTGCTTCCCGGGCATCTTTTATCGCGGTGGCGCCGAGCAAAAGATTCGCCAATATCTGGTGGATAACAACTACGTCGAAACCGTCATCTCTCTCGCGCCCAATCTCTTCTACGGCACCACCATCGCCGTGAACATTCTGGTGCTGGCGAAAAACAAGAAAGACACCCGCACCCAGTTCATCGACGCCAGCGGCCTGTTCAAGAAAGAAACCAACAACAACGTGCTGCTGGACACGCACATTGAACAGATCATGCAGGCCTTCGGCAGCAAGGCGGATGTCGATCACTTCGCGCTATCCGTGCCGTTTGAGACAGTGGCTGCAAACGACTACAACCTCTCGGTCAGCACTTATGTGTCAGCGAAAGATACCCGCGAGGTGGTGGACATCACTCAGCTCAATGCCGAGTTGAAAACCACGGTTGCCAAGATAGCCGAGCTGCGCAAAGACATCGACGCCATCGTCGCCGAGATTGAAGGTGAGGAGCAGGAGGCATGAGCGGCACGGACTTCCTCGATAAGTTATTGGATGGTGCGAGTGTTGTAGAAACGTCTTTAGGGGAGCTAGCTCAGATTAAACGCGGCACTTCGATTACACAAAAGGACGTAACGCCGGGCGAAGTGCCTGTGATCGCAGGTGGGCGTACGCCTGCGTATTTTCACAACGTCAGCAACCGAACGGGGGAAACAATTGTTATTGCAGGATCAGGGGCATATGCGGGGTTTGTGAGCTGGTGGGAGCAGCCGATATTTGTGTCCGATGCGTTCACCGTAAAACCCAACGAAGGATTGCTAGCAAAATATTGCTTCTATTGGCTACAAGGAATGCAACAACAGTTGCATGAGCTGAAAAGCGGCGGCGGAGTACCTCACGTATACCCTCGTGATGTCGCGCCTTTGCTAATCCCCATCCCCTGCCCAGACAACGCCCAAAAATCACTGGAAATCCAGGCCGAAATCGTCCGCATTCTGGACGCCTTTACCGAGCTTACTGCTGAGCTTACTGCTGAGCTTACTGCCCGCAAAAAGCAATACAACCACTACCGCGATCAGTTGCTGAGTTTTGAAGAGGGTGGAGTGGAGTGGAGGACGTTGGGAGAGCTTGCAGAAAACCTGGACTCCATGCGTAAGCCGATCACGAGCGGCCTAAGAGATCCGGGTGATATTCCTTACTATGGGGCATCAGGAGTTGTCGATTACGTCAAAGACTATATCTTTGATGGCGACTACTTGCTTGTATCCGAAGATGGTGCGAATTTGTTGGCGAGAAATACCCCAATCGCTTTCAGCATCAGCGGAAAGAGTTGGGTGAACAATCATGCTCATGTGCTGAAGTTTGAGACATATGCCGAGCGAAGGTACGTTGAATACTATTTGAATAGTATTGATTTGACTCCCTACATCTCGGGGGCAGCTCAACCCAAGCTAAACAAGAAGAATCTCGAAAGTATCGAGATCCCAGACCCTTCGGTCGAAGAGAAGAAGCGAATAGTCTCCCTCCTCGATAAGTTCGATGCTCTTACCAGCTCAATCACAGAAGGCCTGCCCCGGGAAATCGAGTTGCGCCAGAAGCAATATGAGCATTATCGCAATCTGCTACTGAGCTTCCCAAAATCAGAGGAAGTGGGGGCATGAATTGAGCAAAACACTCGAAGAAATCGCGAAGCAGCTGAGCGACGCCAACAAGAAAGTGCAACTGATCTACGCCTTCAATGGATCAGGTAAAACACGACTGTCCCGTGCTTTTAAGGAGATTGTTGCCCCCAAGAAGACAGGCGACCAGAATGGTGAAGAAGCAGGTCTTTCACGGGACAAGATGCTTTACTACAACGCCTTTACCGAAGATCTATTCTACTGGGATAACGATTTGGAGGCTGACTCCGAGCATAAGCTGAAAATTCAGCCAAATACTTTTACAGACTGGTTAATTACCTTGCTCAAAGACTTGGGCGAAGATGGCAACATTGTTGCAAATTTCCAGCGATATACAGGCAGCAATGCCAATCCAGTCTTCAACGAAGAGTACAAAAAGAAAATCAAGGACTTCAGCGGAAAAGAGGTGGAAATTACCATTCCAGCCTTTCTGGAAGTCGTTTTTCAAGTGGAGGCCAAAGGGTCTGAAAAACCTAATGCGTCCAGTGATACAGCGAATGATTCCAGTCCAGTCATTCAGGGACAATACAAGACGATAAAGATCTCCAAGGGTGAAGAGAGTAATTTTGTTTGGAGTGTTTTTTACACTCTTCTGGAGCAGGTTGTATTAACTCTTGACGAGACCAAAGTCGGCGACAGAATTACCAACGAGTTCAATGAACTTGAGTATGTATTTATTGATGACCCAGTAAGCTCTTTGGACGACAGTCATCTGATATCGCTTGCGGTTGATTTAGCTGGACTAATAAAGCGGAGCGCTTATACCGATGGCAAGGGATTAAAGTTCATAGTAACTACTCATAGCCCCCTCTTCTACAATGTTTTGCATAATGAGCTGAGCAATGATTTGAAGAAGATAAATCAAGACGGCACTTCCTCATGGGTATACAAGCGCGGCCAATCTGAGAAATATCGTCTCGAGAAAAAGGCGGATGGAACGTTTGAATTGATCACATCTAATGACCATCCTTTTTCTTATCACTTGTTTCTGCTATCAGAATTGCGGGTTGCAATAAATGAAGGCCAGATCAAAAAATATCACTTCAATTTTTTGAGAAACATCCTTGAAAAGACGGCTACATTTTTGGGGCATTCACGATGGGAAGACCTCCTCGAGAAGACAGCTGAGGGTTCTCCAGACCCATTTGCAAACAGAATTCTGAATCTTTCCAGCCATTCCGCACATGCAGGCGAAGAAGTTGCAGAGATTGAAGATGCGGATAAGGAGAGGCTCGCCCAGCTGGTTTCGTATTTGAGTGGCACCTATGGCTTCAGAGGGCTAGAGGTTAATAATGTTTGAGTACAGTCCCATCGCCGAATCAAACAACTTCATCGTCCTGGATAAATACACCCAGGAATGGAAGGTTGCCGAGAGCTACCAGAGCGAAGACGCGCTGGAGCGCGAGTTCATTCAGGATTTGCAGAATCAAGGCTACGAATTTCTTCCCTACCTGAACACGCCTGAAGCCTTGCTGGCGAATCTGCGCGTGCAGCTGCAGGCGCTCAACAACGTGCAGTTTGCTGAAGGCGAGTGGCTGCGCTTCGTTGAAACCTGGCTGGACAAGCCCAGCGACGGCATCGTCGAGAAAACCCGCAAGATCCACGACGATTACATTCACGACTTTGTCTTTGACGACGGGCGCATCCAGAACATCTATCTGCTGGACAAAAAGAACATTGCCCGCAACAAGGTGCAGGTGATCAAGCAGTTCGAGCAGACCGGCAGCCACGCCAACCGCTATGACGTGACGATTCTGGTCAATGGCCTGCCGCTGGTACAGGTGGAGCTGAAGAAGCGCGGGGTGGCGATACGCGAGGCCTTCAACCAGGTGCACCGCTACAGTAAGGAGAGCTTCAACAGCGAGAACTCCCTGTTCAAGTATCTGCAGCTGTTTGTGATCTCCAACGGCACCGATAGCCGATATTTCGCCAACACCACTCGGCGCGACAAGAACAGCTTTGACTTCACCATGAACTGGGCGAAGGCGGATAACGGCCTGATCAAGGATCTGAAAGACTTTACCGCCACCTTCTTCCAGAAAAACACCTTGCTCAATGTGCTGCTGCACTATTCGGTGTTTGATGTCAGCGATACCCTGCTAGTGATGCGCCCCTACCAGATTGCGGCGACCGAGCGCATTCTGTGGAAGATCAAGAGCGCCTGGCAGGCCAAATGCTGGAGCGATCTTGAGGGCGGCGGCTATATTTGGCACACCACCGGTTCGGGCAAGACCCTGACCAGCTTCAAGGCGGCGCGTCTGGCCACCGAGCTGGAGTTCATCGACAAGGTGTTCTTCGTGGTGGACCGCAAGGATCTGGATTATCAGACCATGCGGGAATACCAGCGCTTTTCGCCGGACAGCGTGAATGGCTCGGACAGTACGGCGGGCTTGAAGCGCAACCTGGAGAAGGACGACAACAAGATCATTGTCACCACCATCCAGAAGCTCAACAACCTGATGAAGAGCGAAGGCGATTTGCCCGTCTACGGCAAGCAGGTGGTGTTCATCTTCGATGAGTGCCATCGCAGCCAGTTTGGCGAGGCACAGAAGAACCTGAGGAAGAAGTTCAGGAAGTTCTACCAGTTTGGCTTTACCGGCACACCAATCTTCCCGGAAAACGCGCTGGGCGCTGAAACTACGGCCAGCGTGTTTGGGCGGGAACTGCATTCGTATGTGATCACTGATGCCATTCGTGACGAAAAGGTGCTGAAGTTCAAGGTGGATTACAACGATGTGCGCCCGCAGTTCAAAGCCATCGAAACCGAACAGGACGAGAAAAAACTGAGCGCGGCGGAGAACAAGCAGGCCCTGCTGCACCCCGACCGCATTCGCGAGATCACCCAATACATCCTGAACAATTTCCGGCAGAAAACCCACCGACTGCAGGCGGGCAACAAAGGTTTCAATGCCATGTTTGCGGTCAGTAGCGTGGACGCTGCCAAGCTGTACTATGAATCGTTCCGGGACTTGCAGAAGGGCAGCGACAAACCACTGAGAGTGGCCACCATCTTCTCTTTCGCCGCCAACGAAGAGCAGGAGGCGATTGGCGACATTCAGGACGAAAGTTTTGATGTCTCAGCCATGAACAGCAGCGCCAAAGAGTTTTTGAGCGCGGCCATCGCGGACTACAACGCACTGTTCAAAACCAACTTCAGCGTCGACAGCAATGGCTTCCAGAACTATTACCGCGATCTGGCTAAACAGGTCAAAGCCCAGGAAATCGACCTGCTGATCGTGGTGGGCATGTTCCTGACAGGCTTTGATGCACCAACACTCAACACGCTGTTTGTGGACAAAAACCTGCGCTACCACGGGCTGATGCAGGCCTGCTCGCGCACCAACCGCATTTTTGACGCCACCAAAACCTTCGGCAACATCGTCACCTTCCGCGATCTGGAACAGGCGACCATCGACGCCATCACCCTGTTCGGCGACAAGAACACCAAGAACGTGGTGCTGGAGAAGAGCTACAAGGAATACATGGAAGGCTTCACCGATGCGACCACCGGCGAGGCGCGGCGTGGCTTTGTAGAAGTGGTGAAGGAACTGGAGCAGCGTTTTCCTGACCCCGCTGCCATTGAAAAAGAGGCGGACAAAAAAGCCTTCGCGAAACTGTTTGGCGAATATTTGCGCGTTGAGAACGTGCTGCAAAACTACGATGAATTCGCCAGCCTGAAGGATTTGCAAACCGTCGACATGACCGACCCGGCGGCGGTTGAGGCGTTCAAGGCCAAGCATTATCTAAGCGATGACGATCTGGTCGCGCTGCAATCCATCACGCTCCCTGCTGAGCGGAAAATCCAGGATTACCGTTCGACCTATAACGATGTGCGTGACTGGCTGCGCCGGGAAAAATCCTCCGCCGAGAAGGATAAATCCACCATCGATTGGGATGACGTGGTCTTCGAGGTGGACCTGCTGAAATCACAGGAAATCAATCTGGATTACATCCTGGAGCTGATTTTTGAGCACAACAAGAAGATCAAGAGCAAATCGGATCTGGTGGATGAAGTGCGTCGGGTAATTCGCGCCAGCCTGGGCAACCGGGCCAAAGAGAGCTTGCTGGTCGATTTCATCAATCAGACCGATCTGGACCAGATTGGTGACAAGGCCAGTGTGATTGATGCTTTCTTCTCCTTTGCCCAAGCCGAACAGCAGCGGGAGGCGCAAGAGCTGATCAGCGCCGAAAATCTGAATGCCGAAGCGGCTCGGCGCTATATCACCACCTCACTCAAGCGGGAATTTGCCAGTGACAGCGGCACGGAGCTCAACGCTGTTCTGCCCAAGATGAGCCCCTTAAACCCGCAGTATCTGACCAAAAAGCAAAGCGTGTTCCAGAAAATCGCAGCCTTTGTTGAAAAGTTCAAAGGCGTGGGCGGGCATGTCTAATATGAGGGGGTACTTTTTGCTCTATGGGTATGAATTTGAGCTTGTATGCGTGAATTAATTGCCCAGAATTTCCCATGATCCGGGCTACTAATTGGCTACTAATTTGTAAATGACAAGGCCTCCAAATCTGGAGGCCTTGATTTTATTGGTGGTGATGGGGGGACTTGAACCCTCGACCTATGGATTATGAATCCATCGCTCTAACCAGCTGAGCTACATCACCGGGTGAAATCGGTATTTCTACGAAGCCCGCTATTTTAGTTTTTCACGGGCTTTAAGTCAAAGCCAAAAACCCATTTTTTTTGGTCTTGGATTGGCTTGAGAAAGCGCTGAGTAAATGAGCGAGCGGGATGAAGTATAAGGCGCACGGCACGCAGCAATCGAGACAGTATGAGGTATACGGCGAGGTTGCGAGTACCGCGCAACGTAGTAATTCGCCCGCGTAGCCATTTAATCAGTGCTTTTCTATACGTTGAAGAGGAAGTGCATCACATCGCCGTCATGCACGATGTAAGCCTTGCCTTCGACGCGCATCTTGCCGGCTTCCTTGGCGCCTTGTTCGCCTTTGTATTTGACGAAGTCGTCATAGGCGATGACTTCGGCGCGGATGAAGCCGCGTTCGAAATCGGTGTGGATGACGCCGGCGGCCTGCGGTGCGGTGGAGCCGTGGTGGATGGTCCAGGCGCGCACTTCCTTCACGCCTGCGGTGAAGTAGGTTTCCAGCCCCAGCAGTTTGTAGGCGGCGCGGATGACGCGATCCAGGCCGGCTTCGGTCAGGCCCATTTCTTCGAGGAACAGGGTCTTGTCTTCATCTTCCAGGTCGGCGATTTCGCTTTCGATCTTGGCGCAGATGGCGACTACCGGGGCGTTTTCCTTTTGTCCCAGTTCTTCTACCTTTGCCAGTAGCGGGTTGTCGCCAAAGCCGTCTTCATTGACATTGGCGAGGTACATCACCGGCTTGACAGTAATCAGGCACAGCGGTTTGATGAGGGCGAGCTGGTCGGCATCGAGGTTCAGCGTGCGCACCGGGTTGCCCTGATCCAGATGTTTCTGGATGGTTTCCAGCAGGCTGCAGAGGGCGATGGCGTCCTTGTCGCCGGATTTGGCTTTCTTGCCTTCGCGCTGCAGGGTCTTTTCCACCGTTTCCATGTCGGCCAGCGCCAGTTCGGTGTTGATGACTTCGATGTCGGAGATCGGGTCTACCTTGCCGGCGACGTGGACGACGTTGCCGTCTTCAAAGCAGCGCACGACGTGGGCGATGGCATCGGTCTCGCGGATGTTGGCAAGGAACTTGTTGCCCAGGCCTTCACCCTTGGAGGCACCGGCCACCAGGCCGGCGATGTCGACGAACTCGACGATGGCGGGCTGTACGCGTTGCGGCTTGACGATGTCAATCAGGGCCTGCATGCGCGGGTCCGGTACTTCAACGATGCCCACGTTAGGCTCGATGGTACAGAACGGATAGTTCTCAGCCGCAATACCGGCACGGGTGATGGCGTTGAACAGGGTGGATTTACCCACGTTTGGCAAACCGACGATTCCACACTTCATTATTTCTCTCGATTCATTAATTAGGGCCGTTTGACCGGCCTTGGTATTTCATCAGACTGATTGGCAATATTTATTATCAGGCCTTGGTGTGCAATTTCAGCATAGCTGATTCCATATTCCCTTCCAGCAGGGCGGGCAGGACTGCGGTGCTGGCATCGATGGCTTCATCGATCTGCCTTTGTTCTTCTTTCATGGGCGCATTCAGCACGTAGTTGACTACGGCGTTGCGGTCGCCCGGATGATCGATGCCGATGCGCAGGCGCCAGAAGTCGTTGCTGCCGAGGCAGGCGACGATATCCTTGAGGCCATTGTGACCGCCATGGCCGCCGCCTTTTTTCAGCTTGATGCTGCCGGCCGGTAGATCCAGTTCATCATGGATGACCAGGATGGCTTCTGGCGGGATCTTGTAGAAATTGGCCAGCGCTGCAACGGCGCGACCGCTCTTGTTCATGAAGGTGGCCGGTTTCAGCAGCCAGGCTTCACGGTCTGCAGATTTGAAGCGTCCCGCATCACCGAAGAATTTGGATTCGTGGTTGAGCCGGCAGGCGTTTTCCACGGCAATCTGGTCTATCCACCAGAAGCCGGCGTTATGACGTGTAGCCGCATACTGGGCACCCGGGTTGCCCAGACCGACGAATAATTGAATGCCGGAATGATTAGCCATAAATGATTACGCGCGCTTTGGTTGCCCAAAACGCGCGCTTTTCAGTCACCTGGCAAAGATTACTCGGCTGCTGGAGCTTCTGGGGCTTCAGCTGCGGTTTCTTCTTCATCCGCAGCACTGCCGCCACGTGGCTTGGCGATGGAAACAACTGCAGTGTCTTCGCCATGAGCCAGCTGAACGAATTCAACGCCCTTGGGCAGCTTGATTTCAGACAGGTGGATGGAATGACCTGCTTCCAGGTTTGCCAGATCCACTTCGATGAACTCAGGCAGGTTCTTGGCCAGGCAGCTGACATCAGCTTCAGTCAGGATGTGTGTTACCAGGCCACCACCGAGCTTGACGCCAGGAGCGATGTCTTCATTAATGAAGTGCAATGGTACCTTCACGTGAATCTTTTCTGTAGCGCTGACGCGTTGGAAGTCGATGTGCTGAATGGTGTTGCGAACTGGATGCAGCTGGTAATCACGTAACAGTACGGATTCCTTTTTGCCTTCCAGATCCAGCGTCAGGATGGACGCATGGAATGCTTCGTGGCGGAATTCCAGAAATAGGCTCTTGTGATCGAACTCAAGGCTGACTGCATCCTTGTCACCACCATAAACGATACCTGGTACAGTGCCGGCGCGACGCAGGCGGCGGCTCGCACTCGTACCTTTGCTTTCGCGTTTTTTTGCTTGGATGATAATTTCCATTTTACTACTCCTAAATTACTGCTATCCGCGACCAGATAGCAGGATTGTGACCGTTCTACTTTTGGTATTCCGGTCGAAATTGATGTCATTACTCCATGAACAGGGAGCTGACGGAATCTTCATTGCTGATTCGACGTATGGTTTCAGCCAGCAACTCTGCAGCGCTGAGTTGACGGATCTTTTTGCATGCCAATGCATCGGCACGTAACGGGATGGTGTTGGTCACGACCAGTTCATCCAGGTCCGAGTTGGTGATCCGTTCGATTGCCGCGCCTGACAGAACAGGGTGCGTGCAGTAAGCAACCACTTTCACCGCACCTTGAGCTTTCAGCGCAGTGGCTGCTTCACACAGGGTATTGGCGGTATCGACCATGTCATCCATGATGACGCAGGTGCGGTCAGCAACATCGCCAATGATGTTCATCACTTTGGCGACATTGGGTTTTGGGCGACGTTTGTCGATGATCGCCAGATCTGAATTCAGTTGTTTGGCCGCAGCACGCGCACGTACCACGCCGCCAACGTCCGGGGAAACGACAACAAGATTGTCGTGATTGCAGCGCCACAAGTCGCTCAGCAACAGAGGTGTGGCATAAATGTTATCTACAGGAATATCAAAGAAACCCTGGATCTGGTCGGAGTGCAAGTCCATGGTCAGCACGCGATTGACACCGACGATGGTCAACATGTTGGCAACGACTTTGGCGGTAATGGCAACACGTGCCGAGCGCGGACGTCGATCCTGACGGGAATAACCAAAATAGGGGATTGCTGCGGTGATGCGGCCGGCTGAAGAGCGGCGCAATGCATCGACCATGACCATGACTTCCATCAGGTTGTCGTTGGTTGGCATACAGGTGGATTGCAGGACAAAGACATCCTTGCCGCGCACATTGTCCATTAGCTCAACCATGACTTCACCGTCACTGAAGCGATCTACCGTCGCACGGCCAAGGCCGATACCAAGGTGGCTGACAACTTCTGCGGCAAGCCTGGGATTAGCGTTGCCGGTAAATACCATCATGTCGCCATTGGCCACAGTGGATTCCCTTTTAATAAAAAATAAAAGCGTGTAAGACAATTACACGCTTAAGTTTTTGGCTGGGGAGGAAGGATTCGAACCTTCGCATGCCGGAATCAAAATCCGGTGCCTTGACCAGCTTGGCGACTCCCCAATAAATCGGTATTACTCTGTTCGTGCGCTCACAAACTTCAAGCGTCTAAAATGTCATCCCATATAAAGGGTGTTGTTCCAAACTTGATGCTGTAAAGCCTGAAACCCTTGTTCCAGCAATCTCTTCAGGTAGTGCATCGCATGCGGCTTTGGCTTCATCAAGCGTTGCGAATTCCGCAAACACCGAAGCTCCAGAACCACTCATCCGAGCATGAGCAAAACTGCTCAACCATGCCATGCATGCTGCTACTGCAGGATAATGCCTGAATACGACAGATTCCAAGTCATTGTGAAACCAACCGTTAAACAATCGACCAGAAAATGCCTCTCTGGAAAAGGCCGCTATTGTCGTGGGATTCGTGTTCCTTGTCAATTCTTTACTTGTAAAAATTTCAGCGGTTGAGGCATGTACGGCAGGCGTGACCACCAGATAGTGCCGCGGCTGTAGCATAATGGTCTGTAGTTTTTCGCCTATGCCTTCGACCCATGCATTTTTACCAAAAATGAAAAACGGCACGTCTGCGCCGAGCTTGATGCCTAAGGCCTGTAATTCTTCACGGGTTAACCCAAGTTGCCAAAGGTGATTCAACGCCAGCAGTGTCGTGGCCGCATCCGAGCTGCCGCCGCCGAGGCCGCCACCCATGGGAATGCGCTTTTCAATGCCAATCTCGGCCCCCAGGGTACTTTGCGTATGTTGTTGCAACAACCTGGCAGCCTTGATTACAAGGTCATCGTTCTCGGCTACTTGGGTGTTGCCGGAAATGCGGTGAATGTGGCCATCGATAGTCGGTCTGATTTGTAGGGTGTCATGAAAGTCCAGCAGCCTGAAAACACTTTGTAACTCATGATAGCCATCCGCGCGGCGACCGGTCACATGCAGAAAGAGGTTGATCTTGGCAGGCGCGGCAAAGGATTGAAATTCGGAGTGGTCGGGCACGGGTCTATTTCCGGGTTTGGGTTGATGCAGTTGATGCTGTGCCAAGTTCTTCCCAGCGTTCTATGACAAGCTTAATAGTCAGCTTGCTGCTGCGCAGGTTGATTTTTCTCGGCAGTCGATAGCCGGCTGCTTCCATATATTCCAGATATTCTATTTCCCATCCATCCTGTTTTAGCAGGGTGACGCGGCCGATGCTGTCCCACTGCATTTCCTCGAACAGGCGTTTGGTCGGGCGGCCCAGCGCCCAATCCGGCAGGCCGTTCAATGGCAGGCGCCAGCCAAGGTATTGCTCTGTTAGTGTTTCGGCGTTGCTGGCTTGCAGCACTTTGCCTTCATTGGTGGTTAATGTGACGCCATCGACATTCGTGATGATTTTGGCAACGGTACCGCCCATGGGCGACAGCATGGCAATGTCGTTGCCGTCCGGGTCATGGCGCCAGCGTGTGCTGCCGGAGGAGCCTTTGCCGTTTGCTTGAATGCCGATTCGCGCATGCAGAAAGAACTGGTTGATTTGCGCCAGATCTTGAAGATGCGCCTGATTGAGGTCGGCAGGCTTGCCGACAGGAATCGGCAGGCTGCTTTCTGGTACCGGCCTCAGTGAGGCACAACCACTTAATAAGAGCAGGCCGCCAATGAGCAGCCAGCGAACAAGACCGATAGGCATGGGCTACTGCAGAAAACGCTTGCTGGTCTTGATCAGCACTTCATTGTCCGGGTGAGTCTGCAGAGCATCCTCCCAGGTTTTGATGGCGAGCTCACGCTGACCTTGTTGCCATAACACTTCACCCAGGTGGGCGGCGATCTCAGGGTCGGTCTGCTTGTTGTAGGCTTTCTGCAGGTAATCCAGCGCTTTGTCCAAGCTGCCCATGCGGTAGTGAACCCAGCCCATGCTGTCCATGATGTAATGGTCTTCAGGGCGCAGCAGCAGGGCCTTTTCAATCAGGTTGTGTGCTTCCTGCAGGTTGATGTTGCGGTCTGCAAACGAATAGCCAAGTGCATTGTAGGCGGCAGCATAATCGGGTTTCAGCTTGATCAGTTTGCGCAGTTCCTTCTCCATGACGTCCAGTTTCAGCAGGCGTTCTGCTGCCATGGCGAAGTCGTAAATGAGGTCTGGCGTGTTGGGCAGGGAATTGACCGTTTCTTCCAGCAAGGCATAGGCTTCTTCGTTGCGCTTTGCCTGTGTCAGCAGGCTGGCAATGGCTTGGTTGACAGTGGCCTGCTGGGCCTCATGCAGGCCCTCAATCTGTTTCAGCATTTCAATACCGGCGTCGCCCCCCTGGGTACGGTTGATGACATAGGCAATATTCAACTTGGCGTCGAGATAACGCTCACCGGGTTGAATCTTGTAATACCAGTCGAGAGCTTCCTGATCCTTGCTCTGTTTTTCGGCGTTATGGCCCAGATAAAGGTAGACCTGATCCCTGTCTGCGTAGTCGGTTTTCAGTGCTTGCAGAAAGTACTTTTCAGCATCGTTGTGGGCACCGGACTGGAATGACAGCAAGCCTATGACCACCAGGATTTCAGGATTTTCATTTGAAGTGGAAGCTAGTTTGACGAACTCTTTTTTGGCTTCATCAAACCGTTTCTGATTGACGAGCAGACGTGCGAAGGACAAGCGGGTTTCGTTCGCCTTCGGATATTTTTTCAGGAAGTCCTTATAGTAATTAACGGCAAGGTCCGGTGACTGCATGAACAGCACCTGACCATGCAGCAGTGCGGCAAACTCCCATCCTGGACGCAGGTTATCGGCTATCTTTAACTCTTGTAGGGCAAGTTCCATTTGCCTTGCGTCCAACGCAGCCTGGGCAATGGCAAAGTGCGCTTCGGGCAATTCAGGGTAGCCGGCGGCCAGTTCCTGCACCAGTGTCAACACTTGTTGCCGGTCTGTCTGTCTGACGAACAGGCTTTGCAAGTACAGAAAGCCATTGGCGCGCGTGTCTTCCTTGGACAGCAGTTTTTCAAGATAGGGTCTGGTTTCGTCCAGCCTGCCTGTACTGACCATCATCTGAACCATGGTCTGCTGGGCATCAACCGAATCAGGGTCAAGTTCTGCCCAGAGATCGACGGCTTCTACAGCGACCGCCGGGTTATTGCCGAAGATGGCAGCTTTGGCTGCCCGCTCTGCCAGTCTGGCATCGCGACTGCGTTTGGCCAGGTTGAGGAACAGGTTGCTGGCCAGACCCAGTTCGCCTCGCTGACCAGCCACTTCGCCGGCCAGATATTGATACACAAAATCTGCGCTCAGTGTGGTTTCCGGCGCTGCGGCGGAAGCGTCTGCATCCGCCGCCAGAACGGCCGGACTAAGGAGCGCCAGGCTGGCTGTCAAGACAGTCAGGCTAAAAAAATGGCGCATGGGTAAGGTCAGGATCATTGGTTTGCTCGATGATTAAATCAGGATTGTTGGGATTGGTTGTTTGTCCGTGACAGCGATTACAAGTTCATCCATAATGAGGCCTGACTATAGCTTTTTGGGCAGAATTTTTCCAGCTAGAACTTTAGGCGATATTTAAGCTCTGGTACTTGTAATTTAGGACAAACGCTTGACACATGTCAGGCGTTTTCTTAATTTAGCACTCTCAAATCGTTAGCCACAATTAAATTCCAACTGGATGTAGTAAGCATATGAGCACAGTAACTGTTGAGGCAAGCCATTTAACCCGCATCTATGGCGGTCGTGAAGCAGTCAGTGATGTCAGTTTCAATTTGAACAAGGGTGAGGTCCTGGGATTTCTCGGCCCGAATGGTGCCGGTAAATCCACCACCATGAAGATGATCACCGGCAATTTGGCGCCTAGTGCCGGTAGTGTCAAGATCTGCGGCATCGACATGATCGAGAATCCGAAAGATGCCAAGGCATTGATTGGCTACCTGCCGGAGACACCACCTCTGTATCGTGAACTCACGGTAGATGAATATTTGGCTGTCGCCGCCCGACTGCACGGCGTCAAGGGCGCACAAGTGAAGAAATCGATTGAGCGCGCAAAAGAGCGCTGCGGCCTGACGGAAATGAGCAAGCGCCTGATTGAGAACCTGTCCAAGGGTTATCAGCAGCGTGTGGGGATTGCCCAGGCAATTATACATAACCCGATGGTGGTGATTCTGGATGAGCCGACCGTTGGCCTGGACCCTATCCAGATTCGCGATATCCGCGCACTGATCAAAGAGCTGGGCGGAGAGCACAGCGTCATTCTATCCACCCACATTCTTCCTGAAGTCGAGATGGTCTGCGACCATGTGCAAATTATTCATCTGGGTAAGCTGGTATTCAGCGGCGGTATCGATGTGCTCAAGCAGCAGCGTCGTGGCAACAAGCTGGTGCTCGGTCTGACCAAGCCACCGGCAAACGAAGCGTTGCTGGCTATCGAAGGTATTGTCGCCGTGGAGCCGGTCAGCGAAGGCCTGCTGCGTGTTAGTTATAGCGAGGGCCAGTCGTCCCCTGCTGAAGCCATCGTGCAGGCAGCGGTCAGCAACGGCTGGGGCCTGCACCAGATCAGCCCCGACCAGACCAGCCTGGAAGACGTATTTGTCCAACTGACCTACCAAGAAGCTGCCGAACAGGCCAGCTGATTATCGAGTGCTTTAACAGAGGTTGCTACCCCATGATTTTCAATATTGTTAGAAAAGAGCTGAAAAGCCTGTTCTCATCCCCGATGGGCTGGGTGATACTGGCTTTGCTGCAGTTTGTGTTCGGTACGTTCTTCCTGATTGGCGTCGATCAGTACTTCCAGACCATGTCCGGCGCCATGCGTCCGGAGCAGCGTGTCGGCATCACCGCCTTCGTCGGTCAGAACGTCTTTGGTATTGCCTCATTCGTCATGCTGTTTGCCGTGCCGCTGCTTTCCATGCGATTGATCAGTGAAGAAAGACGTCAGCAGACCCTGACCTTCCTGTTCAGTGCGCCGCTTTCCCTCACCGAAATCGTGATCGGTAAATTCCTCGGTCTCGTCAGTTTTCTGAGCATCATCATCATCTTTATGGCGGCCATGATTTCCTCCATGAATCTGTGGACCGAGGTCGATTTCGGCTACATTCTGTCGAATGTCCTTGGGCTCTGGTTGCTGGTTGCCAGCTTCTCTGCACTGGGTATCTATGTTTCCAGTCTGACCCATCAGCCTGTGGTGGCTGGCATCATCACTTTTGTCGCGCTGTTCGCCCTGCTGATTCTGGACCACTTCCTTGCCGGCGACCCGACCAGCACCATGGCCTACCTTTCCCTGATGCGCCACTTCGAGCCGTTCTCGCGCGGGCTGATGGATACCAGCGACTTGGCCTATTTCCTGCTGTTTATTATTACTTTCCTGACTTTGACGATTCGTCGTCTTGATGCAGACCGTCTACGCGGCTAATTGGAACAGATTGACATGAAAACTAACCGCAAATTACGCCTACAGCTAATGATGCAAAACAGCTTCTTTGTTTTGCTGTTTCTGGTTTTGATATTCCTGGTCGGCTTTTTGTCACGTGAATATCATTACTCCAAAGATGTCACACAGAGCACACGCAATACCCTGACTGAGGGCAGTATCAATGTCCTGAAGCAGATGGAAGGGCCGGTGAATATGCGTGTGTTCGTCTCGCAAGACGAGCAGTACCGCAAAACCATCAATGACTTTGTCTCGCGTTACCAGCGCACCAAACCCGATATCAATATCAAGTTCATTAACCCCGCCGAAGAACCCAAACTGGCTCAGGAAGCCGGTATCAAGGCTGAAGGCGAAGTGCTTGTTGAGTATCAGCAGCGCGAGGATCGCCTGGTTCCTCCTTACGTCGAGCAGGATATGACCAACCTGCTGGTACGTTTGTCGCGGACCAAGGAGCGTGCTGTCATGTACCTTGACGGTCATGGCGAGCGCAACCTGATCGGCCTGAAGAATCACGATATCGGTGAATTTGGAACCCAGCTGGAAAAGAAGGGCTTCAAACTGGCAAATCCTGACCTGACCCTGGTGCAGGAAGTGCCGAGCAATGGCGCCATGCTGGTGATTGCCAGCCCGCAGGTGGATATCAGCGAGATTGAAGTTGCCAAGATCAAGGATTACCTTGAAAAAGGCGGTAATCTGTTGTGGCTGCTGGATGACGAAAATCTGCGCGGCCTTCAGCCGATTGCCGAGTATCTCGGTCTGCAGATCACCCCGGGTGTGGTGATCGACCTTTCCTCATCGCAATATGGGGCAGACCCCAAGGTAGCCTTTGCCAATACTTACGGCGAACATGCGATTACCAAAAACTTCATGCTGCGCACCCTGTTCCCGGAAGCCCGCATGATTGATGCCACGGACTCTTTCGAGTTCGGCTGGAAGGTCAGTCGTCTGGTGGAAGTGGCGCAAAATGGCTGGCTGGAGACAGGCAAGATAGAAGCCAATAGCAAAGCTGTTTTCAATGATAAGACCGATATACGCGGCCCTATCAATATCGCGGTAGCTCTGGAGCGCGAATACGGCAAAAAAGGTCAGCGTGTCGTCGTGATTGGTAACGGCAATTTTCTCGCCAATACCTTCATTGGTAACGGCGGCAATCTGGATTTCGGTGTGAACATCGTCAACTGGCTGGCCGGTGACGATGACCTGATCACTATCCTGCCTAAACCCTTGAAAGATGTGAATGTGGTTATCCCTAGCGATCCATGGAACAGGTTCCTGACCATGTTGATCTTCTTCGGATTCCGTTTGGTGCTGCCTATCGTCTTGTTGGTAGCAGGTGTTGTTATCTGGTGGAAACGTCGTAAAGCATGATTAAGCGCTGGTTGGTAAATCTCGGGCTGCTACTGCTGATTGCAGGCATTGTCGCTTTTCTTTATCTGAGGCCGCAGCCTGAGCAGGATGGCTCGGTAGCGCATGAGATTTCCGATTTGAAACTCGGGGATTTTTCCAAAGTCAGTATCGAGTTCCCGGCCAAGGCACCGGTGGCCTTTGAGAAGATCGACGGCTACTGGCAGATGACGAAGCCTTATCAAGCCCGCGCCGACCAGATATCTGTGCAACGCATTCTTTCTATTGTAGCTGCTAGCAGCAGAGAAAAATTCATTACAGATGATCTGGCAAAGTTTGGTCTGGATCAACCCAAGCTGAAACTGAAGCTGGATGAGAAGGAGTTCCTGTTCGGTACTTATAACCCGGTGAGCGGTGAGCAGTATGTTGCCTTTGGCGGTGCAGTATATCTGCTGGATGCCATCTATAGCGAATCTGCGGGTATCCAGGTGGTGGAAATGATAGACAAGGCGCCGCTGAAGCCAACTGAAAAAATCGCGGGTTTTGATTTCTCCAGGCTCGAGCAATGGGAAGAAATACGGTTGAATGTTGATCTGTTCGATGGAAAATGGAAAGCCTCTGCGACGAATGCCAAGCCGGTGCAGGATGAAATGAACGAGTGGCTGGAAATCGCCTGGAAGCGGACACCTGCCAAATCGGTCGAGCCTTACGAACCTGATCGCACTGCGACCTATCCTTCATTTGAGGTGAAACTGGCAGGCGGCGGCAAAGTCCATTTCGACAAGATACAGGAGTCTCCGGAATTGCTGCTGGCTCGTCCGGACGAAGGGCTTGTCTATCATTTTGCGCCTGATATCGGCTTTTCGATGCTTAATCCGCCGTTACATATCCCAAAAGAAAAGTAATTCTGGCAACAGCAGTTGAACGCTCCAGTCTCGCTGAATTGTCATGTGGATATTGAAGTTTCCGCCTTCGACAGCACTTGTGCGATGGGGGATTTCACGCGGCCGCATCCAGTTGCGGCCTGCAGGGTAGCCCGGCATCATGCCTGAGCTGCCTGAGGTAGAAACGACGCGGCGGGGTCTGCTCCCGCTACTTGCGCAGACCGTCAGCCAGGTCGTTATCAGAAACCCCTCCTTGCGTTGGCCAATCCCGGCGCACCTTCCGGAAACCCTGCACAATCAGCGACTGCTCGAACTGAGCCGCCGCGGCAAGTACATACTTGCACGCTTCGAGGCCGGCAGCTTGCTGCTGCATTTGGGCATGTCCGGCCGTATAAGCCTGCTGGCAAAAGACGAAACACCTGCCAAGCATGATCATTTCGATATTCTTTTTGCCGATGGCCATATCCTGCGCTTGCGGGATCCGCGGCGTTTTGGTGCAGTATTGTGGGCCGGCAAGGAGCCGGAAAAGCACGTGTTGTTGAGTGTGCTTGGCCCGGAGCCGCTGGACGAAGGCTTTCAAGGAGCATGGCTCTATCAGCAGTTACGCAACAAAACAGCTCCCATCAAGAACATCATTATGGACAGCCATCTGGTGGTGGGAGTCGGCAACATTTACGCCAGTGAATCCCTGTTCCGCGCTGGCATACATCCCCGTACGGAAGCGAACAAAGTAAGCAAAAGCCGTTGCGAAAAACTGGTTAACGAAATCAAAGCTACGTTGAACGATGCCCTGCAGGCGGGGGGTAGCAGTTTGCGCGATTTCTTTGGCGCGGATGGCAACCCGGGGTATTTTCAGCAGGAATATTTCGTCTATGGACGTACTGGCCAGCCTTGCAGGATTTGTGGTGCGCCAATCAAAACCGTAAGGCTGGGTCAGCGCTCGACGTTCTACTGCTCCAATTGCCAGCGTTGATGGCGCGCTAGGTGATGCACGCCAGGCTATCTTTTATCCGGTTTTTTCAACCATTGCATGCAGGGTAACAATGAACCTGCAACCATACCGACAATGCTCATGATAAAGCCGGCAAATTGTGGCGGGATGTCAGCTTCCGCTGCCAGAATCTCCAGCGGGATCCAGGTCAGCAGGCCGAGAATGATGGCCAGTACGGCACCCTGGCCATTGGCACGCTTCCAGTAGATGCCGGCGACCAAGGGTGTGAAAGCCATGACCAGCGTCACTTTGTAAGCATTTTCTACCATCTGGTGGATGCCGGTTTCCTTGCCAACCGCCCACAACGCATACAGGGTGACGCCAACAGTAAACAGCACAACGACGATGCGCATCATACGCAGGAAGTGGTCATCACTCATGCGTCCGAACATGCCCTTGAGGATATTCTCTGAAATGGTGACGGATGGTGCCAACAGGGTGCCGGAGGCGGTGCTCATAATGACGGAGAGCAGGGCGCCGTAGAATATCACCTGTGCGTAGACTGGCAGATGGTCCATGACCAGCCTGGGCAAGATTTGCTCTGCATTGCCGCTACTGAGCAGTGCGGCCACTTTTTGCGGGTCCACGAGGTTGGCGGAGTAGGCGAGAAACAAAGGCACGGCAGCAAACAGGAAATAGGCGATACCGCCGGCGATCGAGCCCCACGCGGCGACGTTTTCGTTTTTGGAAGCGTTGGCACGCTGGAACACATCCTGCTGCGGTACGGAGCCGAAGCCCATGGTCAATAGTCCGGCGACAAAGGCCAGCATGGCGATCGTATTCAGTTCTGGCCAGAAATTGAATTTTCCAGCTTCATGTGCATGTGCAATCACCGGTGTAATGCCGCCAGTCATGTCTGATACCAGCCAGGAGATCCAAAGCAGACCCAATACAATGACGATCATCTGTACGAATGTGGTCAGCGCAACAGACCACATGCCACCATACAGTGTGTAGATCAGTACGATGGAGGCGCCAATGATGACGCCCTGAGTTTGCGTGATCATGCCATCGGACAGCACACTGAAAACCAGTCCGAGCGCGGTCACCTGCGCCGCGACCCAGCCCAGGTAGGAAAGGGCTATGGCAATGGCGACCATGATTTCGACAAAGCGGTTATATTTGCTGCGGTAAAAGTCACCGATGGTGAGCAGATTCAAACGGTAAAGGGGGCGGGCAAAAAACAGGCCGAACAGGACCAGGCAGAGCGAGGCGCCGAAGGGATCGGAAATCAGCCCGCCCATATCCTCGTCGAGGAAAGTGGCTGGGATGCCGAGCACTGTTTCTGCACCGAACCAGGTTGCGAACACCATGGCAATTACCATGGGCAGGGGTAGACTGCGGCCGGCGGTTACATAGTCTCGGGAGTTGTGTACCTTGGTAGCGCCATAGACGCCTATGCCGATGGAGATCACCAAATAAATAATCACAAAGCCCAGTAGCACGGTTGATCCTTTTTTTGGTGACGTTGTCGTGAATATCCGGAATCCGGCCCAATCGAATTCGGCTCGCATCCTTCCCTGGCCTGGCAGCCTGAACGCAAGGTGCGGCGGCTAGATTCTAGCAAATACCTTGTTCTGTGCAATAGAAAGAGACGCACTTATTGCAGAAAAGTGGCGCAGAGAATCTAGCGCAGAAAGTAGAAGAAAATCTGGATTAGCAGAAGACCAAGCAGCGTGATTGCCATAATACGCAACCAGCGAGTCTGTCTTTGCTGCTCCTGGATGAGCCGCTTGAGCTCATCATTGAGCGGGTTGTCATGGCTTTTTTGCAGCTGCTGCTGCAGCAAACGCGGCACCTGCGGCAGAATCCTGCCCCAGTAGGGCAGTTCGGCTTTGACATTCTGCACTACGCTGCGCCATCCGAGTTGTTCAGACATCCAGCGTTCCAGATAGGGGCGGGCGGTTTTCCACAGATCCAGGTTTGGGTCGAGGTCGCGCCCCAGCCCTTCAATATTCAACAGGGTTTTTTGCAGCATGATCAGCTGCGGCTGGATGATGACACCAAAGCGGCGAGCCATCTGGAACAGGCTGAGCAGCGTGCGACCGAAAGAGATTTCCTTCAGTGGCTTGTCGAAAATCGGCTCGCAGACAGCACGAATCGCAGTCTCGAATTCGTCGATTGGAGTGTCTTTCGGCACCCAGCCGGATTCGATGTGGGCCCTGGCGACTTCGCGGTAATCACGGCGGAAGAAGGCGAGGAAATTGCGTGCCAGATACTCTTTATCAACATCGTTCAGCGTGCCCATGATGCCAAAATCCAGCGCGATATAACGGCCGTCATCCGCTACCAGGATGTTGCCCGGATGCATGTCCGCATGAAAGAAGCCGTCGCGGAACACCTGGGTGAAGAAAATCTCCACGCCATCGCTGGCCAGCTTGGGGATATCGATGCCATTACTGCGCAAATATTCGACCTGGCTGACCGGCGTGCCCTGCATGCGTTCCATCACCATGACCTGCTGGCGGCACCAGTCCCAGTAAACTTCGGGCACCAATAGTAGCTTGCTGTTGCTAAAATTGCGCTTCAACTGGCTGCAATTGGCTGCCTCCAGCATCAAGTCGAGCTCCGCATGGGTGTGGCGCGCGAATTCGGCAACGATCTCGCGCGGTTTCAGGCGTTTGCCTTCATCCCAGAGATTGTGCATCAGCCACGCTGCCGTATCGAGCAGCACCAGATCTTTCTCGATGACTTCAGCGATGTTGGGTCGCAGGATCTTGACCGCTACCGGGTGGCCATCCGGCAGGTTGGCAAAATGGACCTGGGCGACTGAAGCGCTGGCGACAGGTGTCTGCTCGAATTTTCCAAAAATCTCGCGGATAGGCTTGTCGAACGAGGATTCGATGATCTCCTCGACCTGAGCATAAGGGAATGGTGGTACTTTGTCTTGCAGTTTGGACAATTCCTCCACGACATCGGGCGGAATCAGGTCACGACGTGTGGATAGCACCTGGCCGAATTTGACAAAGATCGGTCCGAGAGCCTCAAGCGCCAGTCTCAGGCGTTCACCGCGCGACTTGTCGAGTCTGCGCCAGAATAGCAGGAGATTAATTAATCTCTGTAACGGACGTAATCTGGAGTGGCTCAGGATGAATTCATCGAGGCCGAAGCGCAAGGTCACAATAAGGATTTTAAAGAGGCGAATCAGGCGCATGGGAGCTTGGTCTTTGCTAACTATAGGGCCAACTTGGTCAGAAGGAAAACGGTAGGTTATTGATTGGATGCATTGATTTTTACGGATAGTTTTTCAATCCGCTTTTCCAGGCGCTCACTATCTTCGCGCAGCGTGTCCACGGCCTGATTGAAAGTCTCCACATGGCGTTTTTTTGCAATCACGGGCTGTTCTTCCTGCCAGTATTCAGTCAACATTTGCATCAGGTTGAGGCCTTGGGACTTGACCTCGCTTACCGCCTTGCGACCGAATTTCGAGAGTTGATGAGCTGGAATATCGCCGATGATCTTACTCAGGTCTTCTTCATATTCCCAGGAGATGCCGCGCAGCACTTTTGCCAGGGCGGCTGCCAGTTCGGTGTCGCCTTCCAGGGTTGCCAGGGTGGCAGCTGCATCGTCATTAGCAAGCAGTCTGAAGGCGACGGGCAGCGGAATGGTGACGCTGGCATCCGCCAAGGCTGAGTCGCCGGCTATTGCGAGGCTGCCATTTTCCAGCACGGTCAGCGTGGCGCTGATGGGTGGAATGCTGAATCTGACGGTTTTGCCGCCGAATGGCTGCAATTGTTCCTTGGCCCAAATGTTCTGGTTAATAAGATGGTTCAGCAGGCGTGTAAGTAGCGGTTTTAGCATGTCAGGTTTTCCAGCCCTTGTGCAAGGCGACCGCTCCGGCAGCAAGATTGTAGTAATCGACTTTGTGGAGCCCTGCACCCAGCATCATCTGCTTCAGGGTCTCCTGATCCGGATGCATGCGGATGGATTCGGCCAGGTATTGATAACTGTCCGCATCCTTGGCAAACAGCTTGCCCATAAGTGGCAGCAGCTTGAATGAATAGGCATCGTAAATTGGCGCCAGCGGTTTCCATATCTGTGAAAATTCGAGCACCAGCAGACGGCCGCCGACTTTCAGCACGCGCTGCATCTCCGCCAGCGCCTTTTCCTTATGTGTCATGTTGCGCAAGCCAAAGGCCACAATGACACAATCAAAGTGCTGGTCGGGAAATGGCAGCTTCTCTGCGTCACATTGGAGTGCAGGTACGGCAACGCCGTCATCAATCAAGCGGTCGCGGCCAACGGCGAGCATGGAGGCATTGATGTCGGTGAGAATGACGTTGCCCGTGCTGCCTGCTTTTCTGGCAAACAGGCGGGAGAGGTCGCCACTGCCGCCGGCAATGTCGAGTACGCGATCACCCTCTTTCACGCCGCTGACTTCGACAGCAAAGCGTTTCCAGCCGCGGTGCATGCCAAAGGACATGACGTCGTTCATGAGGTCATATTTACGAGCGACAGAATGAAAGACGGCGCCGACCTTTTTGGCTTTTTCATCTTCGTTTACGGTCTGAAAGCCGAAGTGCGTGGTGTTTTTGTCGTTCATAGAGACTCCTTGCGTGTTACGCCGGCCATGGCCAGTTTTCCCAGATATTCCAGCCACAATGCTTCGTAGTTTGCAGCAAGATCGTAAAGATAATCCCAAGAATAGAGGCCGGTATCATGGCCATCCGAGAAGGTCAGCTTCACTGCGTAGTTGCCGACAGGCGCAATCGCGGTAATGCTGACGTCCTCCTTGCCGGTTTGCAGGACTTCCTGCCCGGCACCGTGACCACGCACTTCGGCCGAAGGTGAATAAACGCGAAGAAACTCGCATGATAGCGCGGCACTTTTGCCATCATCAAAACTGATTTCGAGCAATCTCGAGGCTTGATGCAGGCGGATGTCGGTCGGGCGCGGAGAATTTGGTGTCAGTCCGGTCATTTCGGGCTACAGTGGCTTAAATCCAAGATGATAGCAGAATGTGATTATCCGCTTCAAAATACCGCTTATCCGTAGTTGACTTCCGCTTATCTGAAAAGAGCATGAAATGTACGCATTAGCATACTGATTAATTTACCTATTTTTTGCTTCATGCTAAAGTGATAGCCACTATAAAAGTATTCAGGGATTACCATGGCCGAGAACAAGCTTGCCTATCAGTTTGCAGCCTACGCCGAATGGCGTAAAGCACTGGTGGACACGATATGCGATTACCGTAGTTGGCTGAATGAACAGGAGCTTAACGACGGTCAGATTGATCAGCGTATCCAGCATCTGTTAGAACGCCTGCGCGACGACAAGCTGAATGTTGCGTTTGTCGCAGAGTTTTCGCGTGGCAAATCCGAATTAATCAACGCTATTTTCTTCGCTGAACATGGTCAACGTTTGCTGCCTTCAACTGCAGGACGTACTACCATGTGTCCGACAGAGCTGCTTTACGATCCATCCAAGCCCACTTGCCTGCAGTTGCTACCGATAGAAACGCGCACGTCGGATGCAACCACCAGTGAATACAAACGCTATCCGGATGAGTGGAAAACTTTCGAGTTCGACGTCAACTCGATCGCAAGCATGGCCGAGGCTCTCAAGGAAGTCAGTACTACCAAGAAAGTGAGTCTGCAAGAGGCTGAGCGTTATGGTCTTTACGACCCTAACAATTCTGACGATGCCATGAGTGTCAATAGTGATGGCACGATTGATGTGCCTTGCTGGCGTTACGCCATGATCAATATTCCGCATCCCCTGCTTGAGCAGGGTCTGGTGATTCTGGACACTCCGGGGCTCAATGCGATCGGTACCGAGCCGGAACTTACGCTCAATATGTTGCCCAATGCACATGCAGTCTTGTTTATTCTGGCGGCAGATACCGGTGTCACCAAATCCGAGATTGATGTCTGGCGTCAGTATATCAGTGGCACGCGCTGGAAGCAGAAGGGCCGTTTGGCCGTATTGAACAAGATCGACGGTCTCTGGGACGAACTGAAAGATGAGAAGCAGATCCAGAAAGAATTACTCAAGCAGGTAAATACCAGTGCTGAACTGCTCGGTCTGGAGCCCAGTCAGATATTCCCCATCTCTGCACAAAAAGCCTTGCTGGCCAAGGTCAATTCAGACGATGCCTTGTTGGCGAAGAGCCGCCTGCCTGAGCTGGAAAAGGCACTTTCAGAGGAATTAATTCCCTCCAAGAAAGAAATCGTGCGCGACAATACCCAGCACGAGATCGAAGATCTGATCAATAACTCCTACATGATTCTCGAAGCCCGCTTACAGGGCCTTAATGAGCAGTTGGGTGAACTCAAGGGCTTGCGCGGCAAGAATGAGGATGTGGTCGAGCACATGATGAGCAAGGTCAAGGTGGATAAGGAGAACTTTGAGAAAGGCTTGCAACGCTTCCAGGCATTACGCAGCATTTTCTCGCAGCAAACCAATCAGCTCTTCACTTTGCTCGGGATGCAGGCTTTGCGCGAGTCAGTCGTCAAAACGCGCGAGAGCATGATTGCCGCCAATTTCACCAAGAGCATCCGTGCTGCCATGGATGGCTTCTTTTCTGACCTGAAAGAACGCTTGATTCAATCTGACAAGCAGATCGAAGAAATCAAGAATATGATGGACGCGATGTACGAGAAATTCTCCAAAGAACATGGTTTGCGCAAGGCGGATGCACCGTCATTCTCGACATTGCGCTACCAAAAGGAGTTGGCAAAACTTGAGCGAGCTTACAAGGAGCAGTTTAATACTACGTTGAACATGATTGCCAACGAGAAAATGACCCTGACCTCCAAGTTTTTTGAAACCTTGGCCAGTCGTGTGATTCATGTTTATGAAGTGGCAAATCATGATGTGGAAAACTGGTTGAAAGCTGTCATCGCACCAATGGAGTCTCAGGTGCGCGAGCATCAATTGCAACTGCGCCGCCGCCTGGAAAGTATCAAACGCATCTACAAGGCGACTGATACACTGGAAGACCGTATTGGTGAACTTGAAGGCATGGAAAAGAGCATACAGGCACAGGTTTCTGATCTAAAGATACTGCGCCAGCACATGAAAAATGCGCTGGATTTTGAAGGTGAGTCAGACCGGGTTAAGGTTGCATGACCCTTGCTTCCATAGTCTTTCTACTCGCTTTGACGATCGTCTTTGTTGCACTAGCTGCCGTCGGCATACTTTGGGCGATTAAAAATGGACAGTACGATGATATGGACGGGCCTGCGCAAAGAATTCTGATGGACGACGACGACCCCATGATTCCGTTTAACCGCTTGAAACAGACGGACAATCAGAATAAAATTGACATCAATCAGTGAATCAAGAGGTTGCGAGAATGAAAGACTACTTTACGTTTTATAACTTGCCATTAACTATCGTGATCGTACTGATCGCGATGTCTTGGCTGAGTGTGTTATCGGTAATAATTTTCGGGTAGGGTTTTAACCAATGAAAAAGGCTGCGTTAGCAGCCTTTTTCATTTTGGACTGATCATAATGGTCGGCTGATTAGTGATCTTCGGTCAGCATGAGCTTCATCTTTTGCATGGCTTTCTGCTCGATCTGACGGATTCTTTCCGCAGACACGCCAAATTCATCGGCCAGGTCATGCAAGGTTGCCGAATTGTCTTCCTGCAACCAGCGTGCTTGCACAATCCTTCTGCTGCGTTCATCCAGGCTTTCCATTGCCTGAGCCAAACCAGTCATTTCGAGTTGCTCGGACTGCTTTTCTGCAAGAAAGGCGGAAGGTTCGGCGCTTGGGTCTTCAAGGTAGGCGATCGGGCTATAAGACTCTTCGCCATCATCATCACCATGGCTTTCCAGTGAGATCTCGTGGCCACCCATACGGGCTTCCATTTCGAGCACTTCTTCAGGTTTAACATTGAGCTCCTGTGCGATACGGTTCACTTCTTGCGTATCAAGCGTGCCAATACCGCGCCTCATGCTACGCAGATTGAAGAACAGTTTGCGTTGCGCTTTGGTCGTGGCAATCTTGACCAGACGCCAGTTGCGTACAATATATTCGTGTATTTCGGCCTTGATCCAGTGCATGGCAAAGGACACCAGGCGCACACCGCGTTCCGGGTCGAATTTTCTGACGGCTTTCATGAGGCCAATATTACCCTCCTGAATCAGGTCTGCCTGAGGTAAGCCATAACCGGAATAACCGCGCGCAATGCTTACTACCAGACGCATGTGGGAAAGAATCAACTGCTTGGCTGCTTCCAGATCGTTATTTTTTTGCAAGCGGGTCGCCAGCGCGAATTCGTCCTCTGCGCTCAACATAGGGAAAGACTTCACCAGGCGAATGTACTGGTCCAGTCCATCGGTAGAGCTGATAACAGGTAAAGTCAGAGCATTAGTCATATGTGGATGTCCTCTCCTTTTGGATCATTTTAGCACTCACTATATGAGAGTGCTAGAGGCGAAAAGTTTCAAAATTTTGACTGTTGACGCCTGGAGCAGTGATGGGAATAAATAAAGTCTGTCGGGCGGGAATAAAGTCAGTCGAAATACGATGACGCTTGAATTTTTGTAAATGGGGTGGAATGGGAATGATGATTTTCCCCGACAGAGAACCCATATCCCTTACCTCTAGGCCATGATTTCTGGGGATTTAGAATCCCCAGCACAAATATTAGGAATCATAAATTGGCACATTTATGAAATGAGCACCCATATCATCGCACTTTGTAAATCGATCAAAATATCTATCTATTTCAGTCTGTTGCGGTTGATTCTAATGGGGAGTATTCTCTGAAGCCAATAGACATAGCATGAACAAAGTGCAATGAAACACTCAAATGACAAAATATTGAATTTAACCGGCTCTCGCAACATCCTGGAACAGGCAGGCTTACCCTGGAAGGTCAGCGATACCGTGATGCTCACACGTCAGGAATCTCTGCGATTGATAGAATTGATCGAGAATCCCGTGATAAGAAATGAGAAATTTAAAAAAGCAATGACCTTCCTACTCTAGGAAGGCTACGCATCAGCCGGATGGCACCACGATAATCCGGGATTCGGAACAGGGAGTTGTCGGTGGATAACCGGAAAAATGCTGGACTTGCCGAAGAATCGCTTTCTGTCTACGAGGCCGACGATGGCCCGCTCACTGTAGAAGATATCGGCCGCATTCGCGAATCAGCTAATCCTATCTTGCCAAGGGGCAAGGTTTTGGCTACGAGATCAATTTGCTTCGGCAATCAAACCACTCAAGGTATAACTACAATCGCCCAAATTACAGGGAGTATACAAAGAAAGTCCTGAAGGGCATTCAGGCTGATCCATTTTTAGGACATCGTGACTGGTGCCTTTGTGGCTCATCAAGCGCTTCACATTTACAGAAAGTTCCCGACCGGGGAGTTTTTGCTTAGGAATCGCGCTGTTTTGCGAAACTTTCCCGAACGGGAAATATTGCCTTTATACGAGATTTAAAAATCCTCACAATCAAGAGGATTTATTGTAATTAAGAAGGGCGAAGACGTAAAATCCTCACGATCGAATAGATTAGTTGCAAAATGCGCCTGCTTGGTACAGAATCCTTGCAAACGTGAGGATTAATCATGAAAATACCCATCGACAATGCAGCAGCCATCGGCAAGGTAGTACGCGCCAGCCGCAAGGCACAGAAGATCCGCCAGGATGACGCGGCAGGCAGTATCGGTGTCAGCGAGAATTTTCTTGGCAAGATCGAACGCGGCAGTGAGTCCGTGCAGTGGGGCAAGCTCTTTCAAGTGCTTGAAGGGCTAGGCATCCGGGTCATCGTCGATGTACCCGAAGACGTGTCCGCCTACTTGAACGAACCAGTGAACAGCAAGGCCAAGCCATGATTGGCCGCTCCTTGCGCGCATCGATCAATCAGACGGAGGTTGGCACCTTGCAAGAAGTGGCTGGCCTCTGGAGTTTTCAGTACGTCGCAGACTGGTTGAGCAACCCAAGGGCCTTCGCGCTCAGTCCGCATCTTCCACTGACCGCAGAACCCTTGCTGGACGGCGCAAGCAAGCGCCCAGTGCAATGGTATTTCGATAACCTGCTGCCAGAAGAAGGTCAACGTGTTCTGCTGGCCCGAGACGCCAAGCTGGATGCGGCAGATGCCTTCGGTTTGTTGGCTAGTTACGGCGCGGAATCAGCAGGGTCGGTCACCTTACTGCCGCCAGATGCTGCGCCGCAAATAGATGAGCCCTTGCGACCATTGCCAGACGATGCTCTGGAGACCCGCATTCGGCAGTTGCCCAAGGCGACGCTGACGCATGCGGCCATCAAGCGCATGTCGCTGGCAGGTGCCCAACACAAGCTGGCAGTCGTCCTGCAAGATGACGCGCTGTTTGAACCCGCCGGCGCCACACCCTCTACCCATATCCTGAAGCCTGATCACCCGGATGAGCACTACCCCCATTCTGTGATTAATGAGTGGTTCGTGATGCGGCTGTCCAGACGACTGGGGCTTGATGTACCTGATGTGCACCGCCGCTACGTGCCATCGCCCGTATACCTGATTGATCGCTTTGACCGGATTCCAGACGATCAAGGCTGGCAACGCCGACACGTGATTGACGCATGCCAGTTGTTGGGGCTGGATCGCAGCTTCAAATACAGCCAGGGCAGCATGGAGAATCTGGCGGCATTGGCCAATGCCTGTCGCAGCCCAGCGGTAGCACGCGCTCGGCTCTTTGGCTGGCTGGTGTTCAATGTGCTCGTCGGCAACAGTGATGCCCACCTGAAAAACCTGAGCTTTCTGGTCTCGCATGAGGGTATTCAGCTGGCACCGTTCTACGACTTGCTCAGTGTAGCCACCTATGATTCACCCGCCTTCGACAAGAAAGGATGGCCCACACAAACCCAGCTGGCGTGGCCGATTCTGGGCGTGCGGCACTTCTCGGACATCAACCGTGGCCTGCTCTTGGAGGTGGGTGCATCGTTGAATCTAGTCAAAGGCACAGCCCAGCGTCTGCTTGAAAACCTGCGCAGTCGCGCTGTGCAGGAGGCGGAAGCGCTGTATGCCGAGGTTGAAGCTGAGAACGCCAAGATCGCCAGCGCCCGCCCCGAGTTGTCCGTCACGATGGCTGGTGAAACCCGCTGCATCAGGGCCATTTTGCATACCGTCCTCAAAGATATGACCAAACAGATAGCCTGAGCCCCACGGATGCGGGCTTGATTTCAAAACGTTCTGGGGTAGCTTGAATTGAAGTCATTATAGGAATGTTCCGGATGTCGATGAATCTCAAGCCGCTCCAGTTAGTTTTTCCCGTGCCGCAAGTTGCGGGGAGCGAATCCGAAATTCACATCATCGCCAATATTTGTAAGTCGACTAGTCTTTAAGAGTTCGAGAATGACTTCCTACCAGAAATATCAAAAGTTGGACTTCACCCGCTTTACTAGACGATTTTCAGATTCCAATTTGTAATCGTTCAAACTCCATTGGACTCAACTGATTGAGATGGCTGTG